>OLVW01000478.1_pt1 | contig 41083 bp, 34 predicted proteins | sample 1673301 | NCBI WGS metagenome assembly OLVW01 (sample SAMEA3178941, study PRJEB25190) | human gut metagenome
TAAACTCAGAAGCCTGTGCGATATCCGCAGCCTTTTTTATCTGCTCATCACTCGCATCCGCTTTACCAAAGCGCAGGTTTGAGGCGATGGTTCCTGAGAAAAGAATACCCTTCTGCGGAACAAAGCCTATCGACTCTCGAAGCTCGCTTAGTGTATAGTCTCTGATATCGTGTCCGTCAAGCTCTATTGAGCCTCCCGTCACATCATAGAAACGCGGAATCAGGTTTACAAGTGTCGACTTTCCACAACCCGTGCTTCCTATAATAGCGGTAACCTTTCCCGGCTCTGCCACGAAATCAATATCTGAAAGCACATCCTCCTTCGCACCCGGATATCTGAAATCCACATGATTGAAACGGATAACACCCCTGTGGTCTGCCTCGGTAACAGGCGCCTTTGGATCATTTACAGTACTGTTTGTCCTTATGACCTCATCTATACGCTCTGCCGCAACACCTGCTCTCGGAAGCATGATAGACATAGCTGAGAGCATGAGGAATGACATGACAATCAACATGGCATATGTAATAAACGCAGTCATCGTACCTACCTGCATAGAGCCCTTGTCTATTCTGCCTGCTGCAACCCACACGATACCGAGTGTGATGCAGTACATGATCATGGACATACCAGGCATCATAAAGGTCATGACACGGTTTGTAAAAAGCTGTGTGCGTGTAAGCTCGCGGTTAGCCTCATCAAACCTCTTTTCTTCTTCTTTTTCACGGCCGAATGCCCTGATAACAGAAAGACCTGTAAGAATCTCACGCGAAACAAGATTTACCTTGTCTACAAGAGTCTGCATAATCTTGAACTTTGGCATCGCAATGCCGACCAGTGTGAAAATAAAAACCATGATGGCAGCAACCGCAATCGCAATAACCCACTCCATGCCGGATTTGGTCTGTGCCACCTTGATGATACCACCTATACCAACGATTGGCGCGTAAAGCACCATACGAAGCATCATGGTAGTAACCATCTGAATCTGCTGTATATCGTTCGTGCTTCTCGTAATAAGTGATGCCGTCGAGAATTTGTTAATCTCGGCATTTGAAAAGCCAACAACCTTTGAAAATGTCTTCTCTCTCAAATCCCTGCCGACAGCGGCACCGACCTTTGAAGCCGCAAAGCCTACAACGCATGCTGCTATAAGCATAATTGCTGCAAAGCCTGCCATCTTGGCTCCTGCCTTCCACAGATAAGCAATCTGGTTGGCATCCACATCAATTCCGGCATTCTCGTCACACTTTGTCGCAAAAGCTACACCCATAGACTTTAATGTAGATGAACCTACCGCATCGATTTTGTCCTGCACCTTGCTTCTTATCTGCTTTATCATGTTATCATCAAGTGCTGCTCCCTGAGGGATAGCTGATGCATCCACATCCATCTGCTCACCCGACTGAAATGCCTGATATGCCATGACAATAGGAACCAAAAGCTCCTCGTCCAGCTCATCAAGTGTGTCAGAATCAGCAGTCAGCTTGTATTTTGTCTCACTACTGCTGTCACTTGTGTTCTCGGTATCTGCTGTATCGTAACAGTCCGTAAATTTCTCTTTCTCGTCAGACAGCATAAATGTCTGTGCCATCTGATAATCCTCCGAGGTAATCTCCTTTGGCAGGATATGCTCAATGCCATGATCCTGGATACCTACATCGATGATATCAGATGTGTACGCAGGCAAAGCCAGGTCACAGTATGCCTGAGCAATGAGAAAAACAAATATTAATATGATCCATCGCCAGTATGGAATCAGATTTTTGAAAATTTTACTCATAAACGTTTCCTTTCTTTCCGGTTAATTTATCCCCCATCCACGAATGCAAAAAAATATCCGCAATCGTGCGCATACTATTTATTTTATCAATTAGCGTGGATAATTCAATAAAGAAAGTATAAAGAAACAGTAAAAAAACAGAGACCATACAAGCTCATGGGCTGAAGCCCCGTCCTACTGCCAATGCCTGCAATTATCTCAATAAAAGAGGAAGCAGCCTCCGAGTTCTCGCCCGAAGATTGCTTCCTCTAATTTACATTTCACTACAATATTAGCTCACAAGCCATTTTTTTACAGTTTCCTCATCAAAATCCACACATTCAGCTATATCTTCTATTGAGTGACCTTTTTTCTGAAGTTTTAAAGCAGTTACTTTTGCCTGACGAATTCTGCCTTCTTCTCGACCTTCTTCTCGACCTTCTTTTCGGCCTTCTTCTCTGCCTAACTCTCTGCCTTCATTTTTCTGTTCTTCCCACGCCTTACACATATCAATCACCTCTTCTTTCTCATCTATGTCTATATCCGTTCCTGCAAACAGGTTGATTGCCTCGACTGTCTCTCTGTCCACCCTGCTAAACTTCTCGTCATTCTGCAGCACTTCCTGCATTTTTTCCTTATCATACGCATTCTTCAGTACCTCGAAAAGCTGCCTGATGGATGTCCTGAATCCTGTAAAATCTGTTATCTCCCTCGGTGCCAGCAGATTAATTCTGTAATCCGGTATGAATGGCATAAGCTCTTCATCCACATCACCAAACATATCTGACAGCTTCCTTGGACCATCCCATTCCTTTGTTCCGAGATACACTGTAATCGTAATTACAGGAATCAGCTTATCCTCTTTCGTAAATCCCGAGAGAAATTCATCTGATGTTGTAGTATCCTTATCCTTTCGGTGCTTTTTTGCTGTTTCCTTTACCTGATTGCCATATGCCATCACATCATAAAACATGTTTTTTACAGGTATGGCATAGTGTATATCCGACTGATTTTCTACTCCTATCAGTACGACATATGATTTGCCGGTATATTTGATGCTGGCATTTTTGAAGATATCCCTCAGCTTCTGCATTCTGTCTACATAAGGCATTTCAATTTTCCTGCTGTTGATTGGTAATTAAAGCATCGAAAACTTCCATGTCCTTTGTAGAATAATGCGAAGTGGTCTGCCCTCTTCAAAGTGGTGTGCACCTGTAAAAGAACTGTCATGTGGTGCCGCTTACAGAAATATAATGCTTTGAGTTGATTGTAGCATAGAGGCAGTTCTTTGTCATCAAAATTTTTACTTTTTTCAGCATATTATTCATACTTCTCTCTACACTGCCCGCCTCTCAGCTTACATTCTACCACAACGTAAGGGGCTTCATCCCATGTGACCGGCAGGGGCACGCTCTCTCGCGTGAGCGAATAGCGAAGCTGCTTAGATACTGTTAAATTATGCACACGATACACAGAAATGAGCTGCTACTGGGATGGATTAGCGGATGTATCGCCAAGTCATATGAGCAATATCGAAACCGGTACTACGAGAGTCAGTCTGACAACTATTGTGGTTATTGCAAACGCCCTGCAGGTTGCCGCTGATGATCTGCTCTGCGACAACATTATCCAGTGCAAAGCTCAATTCCAGCACGAACTGGCCGGATTACTGGAAAACTGCGACGAATACGAAATCCGAATTGCCAAGGACACTCTGGCAGCTCTAATCGCCAGTCTTCGTCGAGATAAAAAATTCCGGAATCAAATACCACAAAAGCAATGATGGCTGGAACTGTTTGGGGCAGTTCCAGCTATTCTTAAATTCAGATATTAAATAATGTGTTTTATAATATTTTTGTGCTAGAACAGATATAACAGTTGTTTTCTTATTCTACAGTCACTCGCCTTTTCTTACCAAACAGAAAATAGAAATATTTATTCAACACCGGAACTATAATTTCACAGCTGGACATAACAATGATGGCCATCACAATACCCTCTAATTCATTCATTTGGAGAAATATATTACCCAGAAATTTATAATCAACCAAACGAATAAATTCTATAAGGAACATATGAACGCACATAATAGTCAGTGAATTTTCTCCCCAATAATTAAATTTTACATAAAGAAAATTGGTCCTTTTCATTTTTGAAATTGAAGTGCTCACATTCAACATCAAGTAGGTTCCTATAATACTGCTAAAAACAAACATAACCGGATTATTAAATTCTCTTACATAAAATAAAATCAGTCCATTTTGTAATGTAATTATAATATATAAAATTGCCATTCCACAATATATACACTTTGGGCAATTCTTCTTGAATATCCGATATCCATAATATCCTATTCCAAAAAATCCAATTGCTACCAATGGACGCAAAAACAATAACATTAGATTATTTAGTTGTTCCGGAATTATTATCCCCATGACAAAACATGCCATAACTACCAAATATTGCATCCTTCCCAAATGAACAATCACACTAAATAGCCATTCCACTAAAAACAAACAGGGTAAAAACCAAGTTGCAATATTCCCTCTAAATGTTATCATTTTTAAAATAATTTCTTTCCATTCCCATGCAGGATTATTAACATTCATTATGGCTAAACAAACACACCACATGAGTTCAAAAAATATGTATGGAATAATTAACGTCCTAAATTTCTTATAGAAATCAAATTGATAGTCTATGTTTTTTTGTCCATATAACATTCCAGATATTATAAAAAAGAACGCCATATGAAAACCGTAAATTAGTATTTCGATATTAGTTTTCCCGCTGAATCCATGACCGACAACAACTAAAAATATGCCAACCCCCTTCGCTATATCAATACTCTTATCTCTCATCTCTCATCTTTCCCCGCTTTTTAAATTTAATATGTGTCTTTAAAAAATAGATCAAATATTGACATGATTCTTTGTCCATAAATGAACCGACTATAAAGAAACTTGGTATAACTATTAAACATGTAATAGCTGCACAAATAAAAATACTTAAATAATTATTCAACTCTATTTTACTGTATACCTGAGAAAATGCTATCATAAAAAAGGCAAATAATAACATATTCACGAACCATTTAATGTATGTTATAGCAGGTGAACGTCTTAGTAGTCTTTTTGACGCATATAATATCATATCATTAGTTCTATACACTAATGCCGCAATCGTTCCAAACAAAACACCGTATATTCCAAATTTCACAACACAGATAAGTGATACTGTTATGTTAATTATGGATTCAATAACGGATCTGTTCTGTGTTAATCTAAAATGTCCTGCATACTCAATTACTCTTTGAGCTGCTGATCTTCCATTTGAAAGTAAATATGTTGTAACAAATAAATATGGTAACAATACATCAATATAATTAATGTCTGTTACTCCAGTTGTATACAATTTTAGAAAAGGAAGGATAAATATATTCGCAACACAATATAACGAGAATGTTAACGACATATTATATGTCTCAAACACATTATACAAAAGATTAAATTTTTTTCTATCTGTATTGTAGGTTTGTCCCATTGCAAAAGAAACACCACTATTGATTGTAGAAATTGCTGTACTAATCATGCCAAACAACATAACATACATTGAATATACACTTACAGTTTTTAAACCACAAATAACAGTAAGAATCAATACATCTGTATTTTGAAAAATCAACCCTGATATTTGATGAACCATTACCGAATTTTTTTGTGAAATAGCATCATAATCTGGAGAAACAGAAAGATCTATCCACTTATAATTCTTTTTGATATAATTCGTTATGTAAATCATTTGTATTAAATTAAATCCAAAAAACATTAACTGTAATGCAACAATGTCAAAGCCTTTCACAAGTAATACTATCTTACCAACGCTAGCAAATATGTTGATAATTGTACCCAAATTTGTAAGTATATAACTCTTACCTTCAACCTGCATCAAAATTCTATATTTCCCCTGGAAAAAGAAATTAACTACCTGTGACATTCCACTAAGCAATACAACCATAAAAATAGTCAAAAAAGAAAGTTCTGATTCTACTATAACCGGAAACAACACTGACAATGTAACAACAGCAATAAAATACCAAGTCCCAACTCTTTTATAATATCTATTTGTCGCAGACATAATATGATTTATATTGTCTGTATCCTTCTCCGCAACAGGTTTGTATAATGCTTGAAGCGTAGCTGTTCCAATTCCAGCTTCCAAAAGATTCAAATAAACCAATGCTTGATTTATTGATGATAAAAGCCCATTAGATTCCGATCCTAAACTAACCAAGACCAGTCTTGGAATTACAATTCCAAGAACAATGGAAATAATCTGGCTAAGCATTCCAAAAAAAATATTGTAAAAACCTCTTTTAGCATTCATAAAAAATCCTTTCAGAACACAAAAATGTATTCTTATTTATTGAATAACCCCGCTACTAACTTAATCAATTTCAAATTTCTAAATTTCATATAATGCCTTCCGGCATTCCACATGGAAACAATTCCCGGTAACATATAATCTTGCTTCATTCCGAGCAATTCTCTGTTAATAGCAGAATTTGCTGTAAAAAACAAACTTAACAACTCTTGATCCCCAGAATATAAAAATGTTTCAACATAATGATTCGCCTGTGTTGAAAGGCATTCAAATGTTGTCTTATGCAACTGAATAAGATTGTTTTCCGAAGAAATATTTAAATTATCGATTAACCCTCTTAAAAAATCTTTTGTTTTCAAGAGCGTCATGTTATTTACTTGATGTGCACCAGTATAATTGTATGTAGGCTCATGTAAAGCATAAAACTCTTTAGCATCTACTAATGCTTTTGTAAGAAAAACTGGATCTTCATATACACGATATGGCGGGAAATATAATGAATGCTCTATAATAAACAGCCGCTCAAATATAAACCTTTGAAATAAGGAATCCTCTTGATAATCTTGAAAATACATGATTCCTTCTTTAGAAAAAGTACATAACGCTTTTTCTACTCCACTTTCAATATTCCTTGCATATCCACCACAAATCTTCACATTATACTCTTCTGCTGTATTAACCATCTTTTCTAATGTGAATTGATCTGGGTATTGATCATCTGCATCCATAAAAGCTATATATTCTCCAGTAGCTTCTTTGATTCCTTTATTTCTTGCACAACCTGCACCCTGATTTTTTTGAAATATGTATTTCACACGTTCATCCTTTTTCGATATTTCAAGTATTATATCAGCTGAAGCATCAACTGAACCATCATCAATACATAACACTTCAATTTCTTTAAGCGTTTGATTAAGTACATTTTCCAACGTCGAACCTATATTTTCCTCAGCGTTGTACACTGGTATAATTACCGACACTTTTTTCATAGCCTATCCTCTTAAAATTGTCTCTTTAATCTTAAAAATGAGTTTCCATACTAGATACCTATTCCTCAAATAACTTCTTCTAATATCTTTTGTTACTGCATTATTTTTATTTAGAATACTATATTGTTCCCTAATAAGTTTTTTATCTCTAAAATCAATCGCAGTATAAAATCTCTTTAAGGCATATCTTAACATAACTATTTTCATATATTTCTGCCGTTCAGCATCAGACATAGATATCTGTTTTAATGTATTTACAATAATTTCTTCATGCTCGCTCCAACGGGATAATTCTGCATCTTTCGTTAAATCTTTTGCAGACATACTTTTCGCATAATTAACATATCCATATAAGGGTTCATCTAAATAAATCCGCTTATATTGATAATAAACAGGTAATAATAATTGCCAATTCTGTCCTCTTCTGGCTTTATAAATTTCTCTCTTGGGATTAACTCGATCGAAGGCTTTCATCCTTACCATATGGCATCCAGCGCAAAAATGCGACTCTTCTTTCAACAAATACTCAAATTGGTTCTCTTCAAAACGATTTTCAAAACGTGCCGCCTCTCGATACTTTGGTTTCTTCAAATCATTTTCATCGAACACATATGCATCACTACTGACCACACCATACTCTGGATTCCGAATTAATAATTCGACTCTTTTCTTAATTGAATCTTCATAATAAAAATCATCCGGATCAGACCAACAAAGGAACTCTCCGTTAACGAATTTCAATCCTGTATTAATAGCTGCTCCTAACCCCTGATTCTCCTGAAATATATAAAAAAAACGCATTCCTTGTTCTTCAATTTTATTCTTATATGAATAAATTATCTCTGCACTGGAATCTGTCGAACCATCATCCACAAAAATGATTTCAATTTTTTTATAGGTCTGTCTTAAGATTGAATCAATATATTTTGACAATGTACTTGATACATTATAACAAGGAACAATAATACTTACCAATAACTCGTCCATTATCTTCCTCCATCCTATTCTACATGATATAATACTTTCCATCTTTTTTCAATTTTTTTCATTAAAGGATTGAACACTATATTGAAAACAACGCCTATGCCCGCACTAATTATATACATCAGTAAAATCATAAAAATAGATGTTCCTAAAGTATATATTGCTCCTTTACAAATTAGTTCTTCTATCGGCATTCTTTGCCAAATTCCAAACAAAAAGCAGTGAATAATATACACATCAAAGGTTACCTTTTCTAACTCATATACAACCTTGTTACTTTTGCATGAAATCTTGCTAAAATATGCCATTATAAAAAACGCAGACATAACAACAAATAAATTATTATAAAATATAGCATTCATTGTAGTATGTTCTATCCCAAAAATGATAAGACAATTAAGTATGTAACCTGCCAAACAATAATTTTTACCTATTTCGAGTGGATATTTTTTTAAATATGCCCCTAAATAATAAGCAACTATAAACTGAATCAATGTATAACCAGCTCCACTATCCGTACTCGATATGGTACTTATACCATTGATTGTAGTTCCTGTAATTCCACAATATATATCCACAACCGTCGGGTAAATGACAAACAATATACATAAAACAAATAGCAGTTTCAAAAATTGCTCTTTAGAAATATCATTTATCACCTTATTTAACCATGGGGACAAAATATACACCGTGCCGTATAGCCATACAAAATAGTTACTTGGTAACGCCTTATGTACTAAACCAGAAATAGAAAACGCATCATTTCCTATCAAAAACAAAAAGTAAAACAGTAAATTATACCCTACTACTTTTATTATAAGTGAAATGGGTTTAAAGGCATTTCCATCTTTTCTCTCACACAAAAAATATCCTGACAACATCAAGAATACATTAACTGCACAAATTGCAAAAGCTTCCATTAGTAAAACAATCTCTCTGGAAATTCCATTTGCAAAAACAAATGCACCCCCACCCCAAGAATTATTAAAATGTAGTGCTATAACAAATAGCGCAAGTAATATTCTTAATACATCAAATGCTGAATTTCTTTCATTTGCTTCTTTCTTCATAATCCTCTTCTCCTCTATAAAAAATTGTTCAAACTGCATTTCAACAACCAATCTTGCAAATAATGTCTTTTAAATAATCATTATCTGTACACTCCTGAACGTTAATACCATCCTTCACTTCCATACTAAACTTCAATGGATTTCTCTTTTTGGATGTAGCACCTAACTGAAACCATTCATATTCTTTGTCAATATTTCCTATATCAACTGCTTGATAACCTCTCACAGAAAATTCCCATGCTAAAACACTTGCTGTGGGTCCCAAAGCTAATAATAACAACTTGTTCTTTGAAATCTTACTTACAACATATTCTAATATTTCATCGTGGACATTATATGCATTTATCGCCGGACATAATATTCTACTAATACGACTTGCATTATCAAATAAATCATTTCCAATTCCTAATCGACTTTTTTCGCCTTCTATAATAACAATTTCACGATTATTCCATATTTGTTTTAACAATGAAAAATAATATTCTGCATTTCTTCGATTTTCAGATTCAATGTAGCATCTTGTTATATCTGCGTTTCCATACACATAATCTGGATTGCAATAAGAATACCACTCTGCTCTTTTATGAACGAGTATTTTATTAAAATAACGTCTCATTCCTCGCTCATACTCCTTCTCATACGAAAAAATACCTGGCAGACAAACCAGAACTTTCTCTCCCCCCCACTTTTTACTATTTCTCTTAACCCTTTAACCAGTTTTAAATTATTATTTTGGAATCCAATTGCAGTATCTGATAACAAATTAAATTCTCCATCTCCAAATCGGGACACTGAGCATTCCTTTTCCAGAATGTACAAAATAGTCTCTTCCAATGTCATTATCTTCATAGAATGCTTCCTTCTATATAAAATATCTAACGGCAAAAGAAAATACATTTGAATTGTTTTTACACTATCGTATCCTTTTTCATATAAGAGTATTAACTTGTCTTTTATGTTCAACCATTCTGCTATTCTACCAATATATTTCACTAATCGCATAACACCCTCCTCTTACTTTATAGGATTTCACAATTCTTCCTAAAAGCAGCTAATAAATCACTATATTCCTTATTTTTTATTTTCAATTTTCTTTTTGTCTCTTCCTTGTTATCTACAAGCCAATGAAATTTAGAACATAAATCATTTTCTGTTGTTATGTCTTTATATGATAAAACATAATTTTCTGTTGTTCCAAATAAATCCTTCGCTATTCCTAATGATTTTACAGAATAGCCTAACACTAATGTAGGGATCTCTGTTGAGTATGCAGCAATGGTCGCATGTGTTCTTGCCCCAACAAAAAATGCACATTGCGAAATAACCCATTTCAATTTCATTACATTACTATCTTCAATCATGCACACTCGTTTCGAATCAGCAAATTCATCATATAACACTTTCAAAGGTTCTCTGTCATCATTTTTTTCCCAAACTACATGTGGAATTAGAGCAATTTGATAATCAGTATTTTCGACAATATCTTGAATCAATTTTCGATAATTGTCCATAATCAATTGTGCATTATTAGCTTTATTCAATACCAATGGGCTGATATTTAGTCCAATTGTATGTCCTGGGATAAATTGATCTGGCAACGCTGTCTGTTGCATCTCTAAGATAAATGCAGAATCCGGACAAAATTGAACATGCTTGATTCCTGCTTTCTGCAGTGCATTTAATGTTATATGCTCTCTTGCAGTTATTAAATCAAATGATTTAAGATCATTCACTAAATTCTTATCTTTTAAAAGATCCGGCTCAATAGAACATCCCAATAAAATACTTTTATCCACATATTTTAAAGCAAACTGATGAAGCAGATTATATTTAGGATAGTTATCATAACAAAAAATATCTCCACCAATCGACACTAGGACATCCTCTTTATTCAACTTCTTTAACGTACTTTTATACGGCTCTATATCCATATAAAAATAATTACCAGATACCTTTAACTTCCAATATGCGTAAAGGAAACTCCATACAGAACTTATTCTTTTTGTAATAGCTGCCCGTACTTCAATCAAATCAACTACTCCATACTTAATTTCCTCTTCCGGTGCATCTGATATTAATACCGTATTTTCTTCTTTCAAAATATTGGCTATAGTTCTTACAAGTGCCTCACATCCATGATTCGCACTTCCCACATGATTATACATTATAAATTTCATCGTACACCTCTATAAAAATAGTTTTCTATATCCTGTTCTAATAATACATCTTCCTTTTAAATATAAGGATAGTCCAACCCAATTTTTTTTCTTTATCAAACTGATAATATGTTTCATAACCCCTGACATATTCCGGGTACATAATAACCCTCTTATCGTCTTATCTTTTTCCAACTCTTTCGCAGTATTAATGTAATCTCCGTTTTCCTCTGAACAATAGAACACAACAAATGCAACATAATAACTGATTTGTTTCTTCATAAAATCCAGATAATCTATTCTATTATTTTGCGTAACTAACCAATCATATATTTTCTTTTGTATATTCAGTTGCGCTTTATAGTCAATTTTTTTTTCAGAAGAAGAATTTAGTGCATCTATCGTATACTGCATTGCAATATCTGGTAATAAATAAATCGAAGTTTGTACAGCATATACACTTATCATAAATTTCAAATCCTCAGCAAGGGTCAATCCTTGTTCAAATTCAAGAAAATATTTTTCAATTACAGACCGTCTAATCAACTTATTCCACAAATATCCCCAAAAACCAATCTTATATTGATATTTCATAAACAAGTCTGGAAACTCTTTTGAAAGAACTTGTCCTCTTTCCTCTATCTCAACGCTAACAGTTTCTCCATTTGCATCTATCTTAGTATAATTACCTACAATTAAATCAATATCTTCATACTCTCTTTTTGAAAACACACTTTCCAAAAAAGTAGATGATGGTATATCATCTGCATCAACAAACCAGACCCATTGCCCTTTTGCAAGTCTCAAACCAGTATTCCTAGCACTTGAAACTCCGCGATTATCTTGCATTACTGCAGTAATACGAGTATCTTTCGCTTGATATTCTTTAATAATTTCCCAACTTCTGTCTGTTGATCCATCATTAACTAAAATCAATTCCCATTCACGATATGATTGTGCCAAAATCATATCCAGTGTTTTCTTAAGATATGCCTCTTTATTATATACTGGTATAATTATAGACACTTGTTGCATTACTTTTTCCTCCTAAGTGCTGATTCTAAAAGACGACAACACCGGAACTTCATTAACAATAACTGGATTTTTAATTTTAAATTGTCTGTCTTGACTTCTAAATTATTGAATGAAGCTTTCAATTCCTTATCATGTAAAATAGTATATATTTCTTTTTGACCTTTACCGTTTTCTAACGTCAAAGCTTGACCCACGCATACACAAGCATAATATACTAAATGTAACTTTAACTGATTTGAAAAATCATACTCTAATTTATCATGAAAGAACTCCTTCAAATGTAAATTCATTAATTTATACACATCCCATGCTCCATCACGGTACGTTGTTGTGATTGTTCCTGGGTTTTGGAAGTAATTATACAAACCTTCTCCTTTCATATAGTAAAATGAATTCGCATAATATCCTACATAAGAACTAAAAATGTTATCTTCTGACCAACGTACTTCTTCGTCGAAATATATATTATTTTTTTTAAGAAATTCAACATTATATAAACAATGCCATACTGACAAAAGCGGACCATAATTTACATCTGCTCCCATAATTAAATCAGGAAATATCTCCGCTCTAATATCATCCTTATTGTAATATCCACCTCTTATATCTAATGACTTAATATAGGTTGTTCCATCACTCAAGATTCTTTGATAATCTGCCATTACAAAGTCCACATTTTTTTCTTGAATAATTTTCAACATTTTACTATACATTTGAGGATTTATTGTATCATCAGAATCTACAAATCCTACATATTTACCTGATGCAGCCATCAGTCCTGCATTTCTTGCACTACTTAAACCGCCATTTGTCTTATGTATCACTTTAATTCTACAATCCTCTGTAGCATATTTATCACACATTTGTCCACACGCATCCGGCGAACCATCATCAACCAAAATTATCTCTATATCTTGTAAATCCTGTTTACGTAGACTCTTCACACACCGATCCAGATAATTTTCTACTTTATATACTGGTACAACCAAACTTACCTCAGCCATACTATTTCCTCTCTGATTTAATACATTATCTTTTTCTAAAAAAATCCGATCCAAAAATTCTATGAAGCGGTTTCGTCAAATTACTTCTCAAAATTTCTCTTTTACTTAACCAGCTTTTAGCAAACCAATGAATTGAATATGTATTCTTTGTTTTTCTTAATCTCCCCGTTGGATCATCATACGGATTAAAGTATTCAACCGGATAAATAACAGCTCCATCTATTACTTGCCTTTTACCATTTCCTATAAGTCCCTTTTTTAGTAATGCCCTCGTATTAAGAATCGGACATCCTAAGACTTCGTTTGTTCCCTCTAACAATGGTTCATATTCATCCAGCATACTTTTTATAATTGGATTTTCTGCTTCTGCGCCAAAACCAACTCCTGTATTAATATACTCCGGTGTTTCAAATCCAAAAAAAGCAACGTGATTTACTAATTCATCAATCGGGCGCACAATTTCGACATCAACATCAAAATAAAACCCACCTTCTCGATAAATGATCAACAAGCGAGCATAGTCACTCAGAAACGCATATTTCTTATTTTCATAAGTATATGTAGTATACGGATTTTGGTAGACATCAAAATTATCTTCATTCCATTCAATTATCTCAAAATCTGTGCAATTCCTTTTCCAACTTTCTATGCATTTTTTTGCTTTTTGAGTAAGTTCATTTCCTCCAAACCAACAGTAATGTATCTTTTTAGGAATCATTATTTCATCTCACCTTCACACACTATCTACATCTATTATTTTCAATTACTCAATCAACTGATAAACTTTATGTACTTCTCTTTCATTAGAATAATTCTTCATTTTCATATTATTTATAATATTATCTATAGCCATATCATCACATAAGATACGGCAAATTGCATCCGCACACTCTTTGTTATCTAAAGGTACAATAAACCCATCAACACCATCTTTAATCTGGCTAGCAGCGGTCGGATAATTTGTGATAATAATAGGTTTATGTAATATCTGCGCTTCAGAAACAGTAACCGATTTTCCTTCAAATCTGGATGGCTGAATATAAAAATCACATCTTTTAATGTACGGATAAGGATTCTCTTTTTTCCCTAATAAGATCACATGTTTTTCCATATGTTCTTCTAATATTCGACTTTTTATTAACTCCTCATCACTTCCAAAGCCTATGATATACCATTTTATACGATTACCTTTTTCTAAAATTCGAGCACAGATGTCTGGAATATTATCAAAATTCTTTGCTTCACAAAATCGTCCAATCGAAAGAAATTTAATCTCTCCATCTATGTCTGGCATTTCCTTCTCAACATTTATCAGAGTTGCCTGTTGCTCAATCATTTTCGTCGAAATAATATTATCAATTCGAATAATCTTTTCTTTTAAAGTTGGAAATTTCTTTAAAAATGCTCGGGTCACATCATCAGAAATTGAAACAATATTGTGATATGCATTCCACACCTTATACTCTTCTTCTGTATCTCCTGCAATACAACTATAGTCTGTATGGAGCCAGACAATTTTTTTTGTAGCATTCACCTTTTCGTTTACCAGATAATACGGAATTGTAAAACCTATTGCCAAATCATATTTCTCTTTTGAAATCATCGGAAGCAACCTTTTTGTATATAAAAAACTGTAATGAATTTCTACAGAATTCATACCTATAATTTGATGTTTTTTAATATATCTTCGTGCCTTATATTTTCCATATGTACGAGCTAGAATCATACACAAATGTCCTTTTCGGATAACACGCTGAATTGGAATTCCCAAATCGGAATAAAAACTATTTTCCGGCAACAAATTAACCTTTGCAGGAATGTCTTTCAAAAATGGTCCCTGATGACGTAATAAAAACAAATCGACTTTATATTGCTCTGTATCAAACGAATTTAGCAATCCCAATAATGCTCTTTCTGCACCACCAATTTCCATATCACTGGCAACAATTAATACCTTTTTCATTACGCTCTTCTCTCACCCTTTAATCGATATTTAATACAGTCCAATTTATGTGGTTCGTAAAATAATCTCCAAAAATCCCTTTTCTTACTTTCCAATCGTTCTGCTTTAAAATCAAAATAATCATTTCTATTTTCAAAATTGCTCTTCCAAAATTCATCACGTAATAATTGATTTTCATTATACTCTTGAAACCTATTAGGACAAATTAGATATTTCTCCGCCGCTATCTCGTCCATTAGTTCCATTTTTCTTTTCTGCAAATGAACATACATCACTTCCCGTTTTACATATCCATCATTTGTTCTGTCAATTCTATACGTAACACCATCTTCATAGAAAAAAATACAAGGTGTTTTAGGTTCTGATACAACATAAAACGGAAAATATCTAAAATCTACGTCTGCAACTATACCATCATTCTGATAGAAAGAATATCCGTTCTCTAACATTTCCCCTGCGAATCCCAAATGATATCCATACACAGATTCATCATATCCATATATTACTGGCGTGGTAAGCGTTATACGATATGTATCATATTTAAAAAAAAGTTCATTTATTTCCTTTTTATTTCTTATAAAACTTAAATGACCGGTTCTCATTATTTTGTCGTACTTTTCAAAAATTTCATTCGAAAGGAAATGGCTAATATTTCCAAAGATTAAATCGCAATCACAATATCCCCAAAAATCATATCCTTCTAGATACTCCGAAAAAAGAAACCCATAAAAAGGTTTATAGTCACATAGTTTATATGGTTTTTCCAAATTAAGTTTTAAACCTAATTTAAATTCAAAGGATTTTTTTATTTCTGATAAACTTTTTTTTACTAATTTCACATTATCTGGTAACGTTTCTTTAATATCTATATCTGTAATAATCAACCAATCAATATCTGGATTATTACAACATGAATATAGCCACAGTCTAAAATAATTATTAAACTTTCCAAAATATGGCAATATCAATAACTTTTTCATTCTTAATCACCTCATCTTAATAATGCTGCTAATTAATAAGAATTACTTTTTCCCATATATTAGCATAAATAAATTTCTCTGTACTTTCCATGTATCTAGACACGGAAAAATCGCATAAATTATCTCTATGGTATTTCGACAGTTAATATTATTAATAGATTTAAGAACAGTTCCAATGTTTAAATGCATCTTATCTATTATGATATTGCCTTTAACCTGTTTATCCAAACACATTCGATAAATGGCATTCTTCTTCATTCGAAAATACCTTAAAAGTAGCCTTGAATATGCACTTGATTTCTTCACTGTCTTCAACAAATAAACAACCTTTTCAAGTAATGCTGATTCACGCTCTAGTGTCTTTTCAAAACATGTACTATCTGACAGCGAACCCGAAACTATTCTCCAATAGTATAAAATCTTATCAACTTCCAAGATATAATCTACGTGTTCCAAAAGAGCTATTTTAAACAATGTATCTTCTCCATATTTTAACGATTCATCAAATCTAATCCCATTATCTATAATTATGCTTTTTAATATTATACCTCCCCAAATTGTACCTGCGTATATACGAGCCTGTAATTCTTTATAAGAAATAATTATTTTTTCTACGTTGTAATCATCAAACTCTAAACACTCTCTTCTAGGATTCTCCAAAGAAAATCTACAATACTTTCCAAATACAACCGGAGAAAAAAATTTTTCCGCTGTTGAATATAGTACTTCTAATGCATCTTTTGCCAGAACATCATCTGAATCTAAAAAATATACATATTTTCCCTCTGCATTTTTAACACCAATATTTCTGCAATATGAAACACCACAATTTTTATTCAATTGGATTATCTTATATTTCATCTGTGAACTTTCGAAGAAGCCAGATACAATTTTACTACTGCGATCATTACTACAATCATCAATTACAATAATTTCAAAATTTTTAAAAGATTGATCTTTACACGAATATAGACATTCCTCTATATATTTTTCACTATTATAAACAGGAATAATTATAGAAATGTCTGTCTGTCTGTCTGTCTGTCACCATTCTATGGTTTCCTCCTAAAATGTCAAGCATTTATCAACTTTAACTTTATAATGAATATATCTAGTCAACATGTATCCTAATGGTGTACATAATACAGTGAGTAATTTTTTTGGTGATTCATTAATATACCTTTTATTTTTTGCATTTTTTGCAATTTGACTACCGCCTTCTGTTCTTACCTTTTCTATCGCAAATAATCTCATGCAGCTTCAGTATTACCACAGAGACTGCTACACAAACTGCAATCATTCCCCCAAACATCAGCACTGGATACTGCAATCTCTGTATTGCTCCAATAAATATATATAAGTAAAAAAACATAACACATCGGTCCCTAATCTGCAAAACAAATGCAGTGAAACCATCGTGAGAATTGCGAGTCCTTGCGTCATTTTAATATCTTTCCTTGCCAGTTCCATATTGCCTTCTTTCTCTTTCAACGTACATTCCAATTGTTTTTACTTTCTTTACTTTTGTACTCCCATGATCCAAGGTATATAATTATGAATTATATATATTAACGGAAGCTCCATATCTCTCAATTATTTTAAGGATTCTGGGTATCGATAATTATCTATAAGTTTTGAAACCAACTTCAACTCCTTTATCTTAATTATTACTTTTTTTCCACAGCCTATCATCATGTTTTTTATTTGGAACTGTACAGGATGCACCTGTATTTTGTTCCACATTACCGAAGAACGCTCTCCACCATACAGCAATATCAATTTCACATATTCCGGATGTTTCTTAATCCATTCTTCTATAGTATTTTTCTTACCAAAATGTTGATAATGTTCTTGAACCATGTCAATAATGTACCAACCGATAAATCCTTTTCCTATTCCAGCATCAATATTAAAATAAAACTGTAACTTTTTATCCAATTCCATATATGCATTAAACATCGGATCAAAATATTCAATTCCATATGCTCGTCTATGAACAGCAGAAGTAGCATTATTTCGATACTTATACAAAATTTTATTATGTAAAAACACTTTATTAGCCATAGTCATACATTGCATAAGAAATAATCTATCCTCAGAATATTTCATATTACAATCAAATCTTAAAGAATATTTTTGTAACAATTCACACGAATAGAACATTCCTGTAAATTGTTGTGAACGATATAACTCAATGGACTTCTTTCCACCTTTATGACTTCCTTCTATTAATGGTTCTGCGCTTCTACAACGACTCAATTGACAATTACAATTTATTGTTTGAAAACCGACAAGACTATGATTTTCTCCCAAAATTTCTAGCACTTTAGTGTCAAAAAATGTATCGCACCACTGATCATCGGCATCCAAAAATGCAATATACGAATTATTATTCTTATATAACTTTGAAATAACAAACTCGATTCCTGCATTTCGCGCTACAGATACCCCCGCATTATCTTGATGAATCACATAAATTTTCTCGTAATGTTCTGCAAGTTCATTACATATTTTTTCTGATCCGTCTGTAGAACCATCGTTAATTAAAACTATCTGTATTTGTTCATAATGTTGTTCAATAACAGATTTTACTGCATCCTCAATATAATCTTTACAATTATAAACCGGAACTAACACAAAAATATCTGTCTGTCAATATTTTCCATCGCTATTCACCGCCTATCAATGCTTTTTTCTTGATGTATCTCGTCAGCACCCATCCAGCCGGCGTACAAAGCACGGTCATCACCTTTCTCGGCGATTCCTGAATGTAATGCCGATTATGACTGATCTGACTGCTGGAGCAGTAATGAATGCAGTCCATAATCAGGCGCTTTGTCGAGCGCGGATACTGCATATTCACCCTGCGCAGAAAAGCAAAGCCTTTCGGATTTTTCAAATACTGCCGGAACATCGTTCCGCTGGAGCCATCCGCCTGATATTCGACTTCACACAATACATCATCCAACACCGCCAGCTTGTATTTCTGGTCAATCAACGTATATTTATAGGCCAAGCCCACATATTTTTCTCCCTCAAATACTGGATAAGGCGGAACACTGTTGATGACTTCCGTCCGATAGACCAGCTTTTTATCTCCCGCGCCGCCTGCGGCATAGTAGCCGCCCAGCGTTGTTTCCTTCAAAGCGGCAGGAAAGCCCTTACCAATCACTTTCACGGTATTCATATCTGCATCCAGACCTATCAGTCCGGCATAACCCTGACCGCGCACCTGCTCCCAGGCAGCCTTGATTTTTGCCACAGCTCCCGGAGCCATACGGTCATCGGAATCAATGCAGACATTCAGCTCCGTGTCGATATTCTCGTAAGCGGTATTATGGGCAGTGTGCATACCGCCGTTTTCTTTATAAATGTAGCGGATTTCAAATCCGTTGTCCTTTTCCTGCCAGTTCCGAACCAGTTCCGCCGTATTGTCCCCGGAACCATCGTCCACAATCAGCCAGACAAAATCCTTGCAGTCCTGTTTGCACAGGCTTTGATAGGTGCGCGGCAAGGTATGTGCACGATTATAGGCAGGCGTAAAAACAGTCAACAATGGTTTCATCGTTTTTCTCCCTTTTTCAGATAATACACCTGAAGCCGCGCCGCATTTTCCGCAATATCAAAGCCTGCCTGCCGAATCAACTCAGTCGTGTTATATCGTTCTGTTTTTGCCGCCGCCAAAATCTCCTTTGCCCAAGTTTCCGCGCCAGCTGCCAGCGGAAGCTGCTTCACCAGCGGAGTCTTTTTACACTCAATTGGAACCTTATCCGAAATCAGGCAAGGAAGCCCCGCCGCCTGCGCTTCGATTGCAACAATCCCAAGTCCCTCATAATTTGATGGGAAAGCAAAAACATCCATTCCCTGCAGCAGCTCGGCAACATCGCTGCGCACACCAGTCAGAATCACTTTATCTGTCAGACCAAGCTCCTGAATCTTCTTTTCAATGTCATGCCGAAGCTCTCCATCGCCCACCAGAAGCAGCTTTGCCGCCGTCAGTTTTTGCACCGCCGCAAAGATCTCCAAAAGGAAAAAATGGTTTTTTTGGGGGGAAAAACGCCCCACATGGCCAACTAAAAGCTCATTCTCAGCGACAGAAAATGCAGCGCGCACCTCTGCTCTCTTTTCAGGATTATACGCGTAAGCGGCGGCGTCAATGGCGTTGGGTAGCACATGAAAATCAGCGCCTCCGAACATCCATTTCCCGGCATCCTCCCCGCAGGCCATCAATTCCGTAGCGTAGGCAGGAATGCGGTGCTTATAAAACATTTTAATCGGATACTTCAAATTCATGTCCTGGCTGGTAATATGGCTATGCGCGATCCGCACGGGAATGCCGCACTCTTTTGCGCATTGCAGCGCCACTGAACTGAGACAATCCTGATGAACATGAACAACCTGATATTCCGGATGTCCGCGAAAGAATGCCTTTAGCTCCCTGCGGTATGCACCGCTCCAAGGTACAAGCCGCGAAACGTGATAAATCCGCCCGCCCAAAGCAAGAATCTCCGGATCATAATCCGCCTCAAAATCCCGATGTACCAGAAAATCAAACTGAACCTTATCCCGGTCAATATTGCGGTAATAATTCATCAGCATTGTTTCCAGACCGCCGCGCCCCATATATGTAACTATGTGTAATACTCGTATTGCCATCAAATCTTCCTCTCAAATAATCTCCCATGCCATATGCATCTGGAAATAGAAAAAGACCAGATACACTAAAACAAATCCCATTTTTACGATACGCGCAGACGATTCTGTGAAGATATGGTCTATCATCCACGGCACCGCAACATAGCCCGCGAGTGTGGTATAAATTGGAAGGCGGCCAACATAAATACCCGACGATACTCCGGAAATGGCATAGAGAAATGCAGTAATCGCTGTACAATTCACAAACATGTTGATCTGTTTATTGTTCCCTGCATCGATGTGTTTTTTCCATATCAGCGACATGATCGCCGGAATAGAATAAAATAAAATTCTAAATATATTCGTACCGTCATCTGTAGTCCAGATTTCATTCGTAATCATATCGCTGTACTGCGTTTCCGTCAACAGTGTATCAAGAATCGACGTAAAACGGTCAATGAACACAATTCCTATAACAAAAACCAACGCTGTAAATACGGTTCGCTTATTCCACGCTTTTCCCTGTACCACAAAAATGATTGGCAGCATAATCAGCGCCGAACCATGTATTGTTGATGCGATAAGTATCAGAACCACCGCCGGGACATATTTCTTTTTCAGCACAAACTCAAAAGAAAATAGGACTATGCATACGGCTAAAAACTGCCGCATCCCGTTAAACACCCAGGACAAATAATCCGTGGACGCCACAAACATAAACATCGACATCAGAAAATTGTATGAATATTTCCTAAAGAAATACACAACGCAAAAAATCTGGATCGCCGCAATAATCAGGAAAAATATCTTATCGCTATTTCCGATAATACTTTTCAGCAATATGGTAAACACGGAAAAGCCCTTGTCCTTTGCATGTTCCGCCAGACAACTTGCTATCTGTCCAACGGACGAAGGAGCCCCGTAAAAAATACATCGGTATGTTTCCGTGTCGCCAAAATTTGATCGATTCATCGCCCATATCACATATGGAACAGATATAATAATTGCAGGCAGCCAGCCCCAACGGTATTCCTGCGTTCCTGCGACCGTCACCGTTCTCCTCGGGAAAAAAACAGCGCAAAATCCACCTGCCATCGCCAACCAGATCAGCAGCCACCAATAATTTGTCAACGTCATTCTATATCTCCAACTTTCCTCTATTCAAAGCGTCCTGTGACGCGGTCTTATGTTATGTCGGCATCGCCCGTTTTCAGGGCATTCCGTAAATTCCGCATTCCTGCAATCGCTATTGTGTTTCAAAATCCTGCAAGTCATAAATTTCTCTATACACTTCCTCTATATCCTCTTTGCCTTATATCTCACATACGCCGTCCATAACCACCCAAAAGGTGTACACAAAACAGTTAATAGCTTTTTGGGCGATTCTTTTATATATTTTCTGTTTCCAGCAATCTGACTGCTTGAACAATAATGAATACAGTCTATGATTAATCTTTTCGTTGATTTTGGATATTGCATCGATACCTTCCTAAGAAATGCAAATCCATTTGGATTCTTTAAGTATTGTTTCCACATCGTTTTGCTTGACCCATCAGCCTGATACTCCACATCACACAATACTTCATTCATTACAAATAATTTGTATTTTTGATCGACTAACGTATATTTATATACCAGTCCTACGTATTTTTCTCCCTCAAATACCGGATACGGTGGCACACTGTTTATTACATCTGTGCGGTAAACAAGTTTCTTATCCCCTTGTCCTCCTGCTGCATAATAGTCACCAAGTGTCGTCTCTTTCAGGTGCTCTGGAAATCCTTTTCCTATGATATTTCCATTAAAGTCTGCATCTAGTCCGATTAATCCGGCATAGTTTTTGTCTCTTACCTTTTCCCAGGTATCTATGATTTTCTTCACAGCCCCGTCAGCCATACAGTCATCTGAATCGATGCAGACATTCAGCTCAGTATCGATATTTTCATAAGCTACATTATGCGCCGTATGCATCCCGCCATTTTCTTTATAGATATATCTGATTTCAAACGTTTTTTCCTGTTGCTGCCACTCTTTTACCAATTTTGCTGTCTGATCTTTCGATCCATCATCTACAATCAGCCAGACGAAATCTTTACATGACTGCTTCTGTAAGCTTTCATAGGTTCTTGGCAGCGTATGCGCCCGGTTGTATGCCGGAGTAAAAACTGTAAGTGTTGCCATTCTTATTCTCCACTGTGTGCAATATAATAGTTTTGCAGCCATTTTGCTGCCTCTTCAATATCATGTAATGCAGCTTACTCTGATTGGCTGCATCTCTACTCCTTCACTTTCGCCACCGTCATCTTCACCACTTCATCCTTCGCAAACTCTCTTGCCATCTTATCTCTTGCGCATTTGCCCATTTCTTCTCGGTCGGCACGGCTCTTATGATAGATTTCATTCATCTTCTGGTACAGAGAATGTGCATTTTTCACCTGACAGAGGTATCCGGTTGTGCCGTCTTCCACGCTTTCCATACAGCCTGGAATTTTGCTTGTAACAACCGGTCTGCCGGTGGATGCTGCTTCTAGCAGGACATTTGACATGCCCTCATGATAACTTGGAAGGACGATGCAATCTGCTGCTTTATAATACGGTCTCGGGTCTTCTTTGAATCCATGAAAGACTGCGATGCCGTCTTCTACTAACTTCTCTACTTCACCCTTATATTCGTCTTCGAAGAATCCGACAATGTCAAGAACGACTTTCTTGCCATATTCCTTGTGTAACTTGCGAATGGCGTAGAAGAGCTCGTCCATACCCTTTTCCTTCATGATTCGGCCCAGATACAGGAAGTGAAATGCTTCATTTTCCGGATAGGCTTCGTACTGATAGAAGTCGAGAGTGATGCCGGCTCCGGAAAGGATCGTCTGCTGCTTTGCCGGAGTGATCTTCTTTTCCCGGAAGAGTGCTGCATTTCGCTCATTTTCAAAGAATACGGTCTTTGCGCCCTTTAAAGCAGTGCGGTACATCATGGTTACGACCTGGGAAAGTCCCGGCTTTTCAAATGCGGTGCCAAGTCCCTGTACATTTACGCAATATGGAATGTGCAGGCGTCTGCACGCATAACCGGCATAAACATTTGGCTTAATCGAATAAGTGATGACCATGTCCGGCTTTTCTTTCTTTAACATGGCACGGTACTGCTTATATAAACGCAGATCTGTCATCGGATTGATGCCGCGGCGGTCAACCGGAGTCTCGATCATATGGCATCCCATATCGGCAAAGTCTTTCTCGTGGCCGACAAATGGAGTGCTGATATAGACCTCTGCATCTTCCATCAGCATCTGTATGAGTTCTCTTCGGAACTGCCACAGCATATAAGAATGATTCGTGATAATCATTACTTTTTTATTTTTCTTTTCTCGCTCCATTGTTCCTGTTCCACCTTCTACAACGCCGCTTCCACGGAGTACGGAAAAAATGGTACCAAAGACGCACCGGATGTCCATCGCAAGTCCTGCTTTTCTTACGTACTCTCCGTCAAGCTTTGCTTTTACGTCTATCTCGAGTTCGTCACGTCCATTGATCTGCGCCCAGCCGGTAAGGCCCGGCTTTACATCATTTGCACCATATTTGTCTCTCTCTGCAATTAAGTCTGTCTGATTCCACAGTGCCGGTCTTGGTCCGACGACTGCCATATCGCCTCTTGCAATGTTGTAGAGCTGAGGCAGTTCATCTAAAGAAGATTTACGCAAGAAACGACCCACCTTTGTGATATACTGCTCCGGGTTATCCAAAAGATGCGTCGGTATGTCATGCGGAGTGTCAAGCCGCATGGAACGAAACTTATATAACTGGAAATATGACTTATGAACACCGACTCTCTTTTGTGAAAAGAATACCGGTGCCCGTAAGCCATCTTCTAACTTAATAGCTACCGCTATCGCCAGAAATACCGGCGACAGCACAACCATTCCCACTGAGCCCAGGATTCTATCTACCGTGCTCTTAGTTTTTAAATAATTTTTCTGCCTTGCGGACAGTTTTGTAACATTTTTCATAAGTAACCCCCTCATACTCAGGTTGTTTCTTTTCCTCAAATTCTATAGTTTCTCACTCTAGTTTTATATCGTACCACTATTCACATGATTTGGCAATCAGTTCTCTTTCGTCTCTGTAAATACCTCTTTTTGATTTACCGCACCTGTCTCTTCTTCCGGTTCATCAAACTGTTTTTCATAGCGGCTGTAATGTCTATATCCGCCATAACGACCATATCTTCCATATCTTCCATAACGATAGCGTCCATAGTATCCATAACCATATCCATATCCACCACCCGTAGAGCGGTCGCGGTTTAATACATAACCCAGCATATGGATTCCACTCATCGAAATGTTCTCCACACCCATACGAATCTGGCGCATCTTTGCATAATCATAGCGGATCACATAGACTGCAGCATCCAGATATCTTGCAAGTACCGGCGCATCTGCAAGCATCTCAGAAGGAGCCGTATCAAATATTACAAGGTCTGCTTTCTTCTTTAAAATGGAAATGAGTCTCTCCATCTGCTTACTCTCAAGCAGGTCGGAAGAACTTCCTTCTGTCGTTTTGCCATACAGAATCTGCAAAGATCCCGGGCACTTCTCAAGTTCTATCGTTGTCATTGCTTCACTGATCTTCACCTTACCTTGAAGCACCGCCTGAAGTCCGGGAAATTCTCCTTCCTGATTCATGGCTTTTGCAACAGATGGTCTTCTCATATCACAATCTACAAGTATGACATTTTTCCCTAGTTTTGCCTCTATGATTGCCAGATTCACAGAAAATGCCGTCTTTCCTTCTTCCGGCACAGAGCTGGTGACCAAAAGCGTCTTAAACTCCTCTTCCTCCATCTGTTTCATTACCTTAATTCCGACCTTTCTGAACGCTTCCAGATATCCCTGCGGAATTCTTTTATTTAATACATTGACTGAATTATAAAAACTTTCTTTATTTCTCTTCTTTACATGTACTTCCGGCAATGTTCCAAGATCAACCAGATTCAAATGGGTCTTAATCTCCTTACCTGTCTTCACGGTACGTCTGGTAAGTACATAAAGAAACAGAATCACAAGACCAATAATGGCACCCTTAAGTGCCCCTCTCTTCCAGGAAGAAGAAATGACTCCCTGCTTTGTCGTATCATCCGGAACACCTGTTTCATCCAGGATCTTCAGAGTCGTATTTCCAAGTACGAACTGTGCCACTTCCGGATAATTTTTAATGACTGACTTTAATGTCTTATAGGAAAGTTCTGCATTCGTACCGGTAACGGATATCGTAAGCATATTCGTTCCCTCTTCCGCCTTAACAGAAATGGATCCCGGAACAGAGTCCAGCTTCATATCCTTAGCTACCACATCTTTTAGCACACCACTTGTCAGTATGTATGGGAAAACATCCGCCATCTGCTGTGCAGACGCATTGTTCTGGTAAGCCGGACTTCCATCAATTGTCGTTACTGCCACCGTCGCTGATGCCGTATAGACAGGGGTATAATTCTTTCTTGCTTTGATATAACTATTCAGTCCAAAAATCAATGCGAGAACCAAAACCAGCCACCACATTTTCTTGATTCCATATTGGAAACCACGAAGGAATTCAATCAGATCAATCTTCTCGATTTCACCCTGTTGTTCATTCCCAGATTTTTCTCTCATCTCATCCATGTCTGCTATACCTCTTTATTATTCGTATATTTCCCATAACGTCCATATCGCCCATATCTGCTGTAATGATCTCCCACCGGGCTGTCCGCGATACTCTGAAACGTCATGACACCATTTAAAACAACTCCAAGTACCTTGGTATGATTGTCACGGAAATCATCCATCATCTCGTTGATATCTTCTGCAAGTGTAACGTTCTGTCTGGCAACGACCATGACGGCATCTGCATGCTGTGCAAAAATCTGTGCATCTCCAATCATTCCAGATGGTGGTGTATCGATAATGACGTAATCCACAATCTTACTGCAGGCTTCTATAAGAACCGGAAGCTGTCTGTTTCCAAGCATCTCTGTAGAAGCAGAATAGGACACCTTTCCACCTATAAATCCAAGCCGCTTACGCTCCGTATTTAACAAAATGTGATTGGCATCAATTCTGCCTTCTAAGAACTCTCCAAGCTCATTTTCTTTTTTCGGACTCATTCCCAATAACAGATACTGTGCAGGGCATCTGATATCGCCATCAATCAAAATGACTCTCTTGCCTTTTTTCGCAAGTGTGATTGCAAGATTCCCTGCCACGGATGACTTTCCTTCATTCTCACAGACACTCGTAACTACCAGGATCTTACCGTTGATCTTTGACATATGGTATTCCACCCTGGCCGCAAGCATCTTAAAGCTTTCCACGAACCGGAAGCTTGCCAGAGGATTATCCACCAGAACTGCCTTCTTCCGGTGCTTGATCCATTCCTTTATCGTCTTATACTTCCATTCATAACTAATCGCTCCAAGACTTCTGGCATCGAGCTTTTTCTCTACTTCTCTTTCCTGCTTCACCGTATTATGCATATAAGACCAGATAGCAAATAACAGTATGCAGACAGCCATTCCCAGGAAGAATCCCTTCTTTGCCATCTCACCGTTCTGTGGTGGATTGACCGGTGCATACGGAATCTTCGGATCTTCCAAAACATCAAGCACTGTCGTTCCAACTGTATAATAAGAAATGCTGGTGTAGTTGTCCATCACCGTTTTGATAATATCAATCGAATCCTTTGGCGAATGTGCAGTAACAGAAAGGGTCAGCATATTCGTTCCCTTTACAACATTGGCACTGATATCCGCATCAAGCTTATCCATATCCAATTTTTCACAGATTGTCTTCTTCATAATCGTACTTTCCAGAATCTTCTGGAATGTTTCTGCCATCGAATTGGCAGAAGAAAGATTATTGTATGCATTGGCATTCTCTCTGGATGTGATAACAAATGTTGCCTGTGTACGATAATTCGGAACATATATCATGCTGCTTGCCACATAAAAAAGCATTGCACCGGCCAGCGCTCCAAACAGGATGACCCACCAGTTTTTTAAAATATCACAAACCAATGAAATCGGTTCAAATTCTGTCTCCGTCTGTGCGGATGCATTCTCCCGATTATTTTCCATCTTCATTTCCCTCCACAACTACAAACATCTTTGTCACAGCCGTCGGAATTCCATCTCCGGTATACGAAAATTCTACCGGATATACTCCAGGCTCATTGTAATCCACCTTCGAATTTACACTAATCGACTCCATAACACTGGGATCTTCATTATACTGTGTAATCATCCCATTCTGTTCCAGTCCGACCACATAACACATCGGATCTATCATATTTCCAACAGTTGTATAAACAATATACTCCGATAATGCCGGATATTGCTTTATACTTTCGTCCTCATTATCCGTAATCGTAATCTCAAACGATACCGAACAGACATCTCCCGCACTGTTGCTTACCTGTGCCGTAACCGGATAATCTCCCGGCTGCGGATTATACAGGCTGTCATTCATTGAAAGCTTCACCTGGCTGGTCAGGTCTCCATCGAGACAGTCTGTTGCACTCAGATAAGATACAAAGTCTGTATTCGCCGCTTCTGCCGCGCTACATCTTGGTGCATGAAGCATCTTAATCCGTGGTGGCGTATAATCATTATATTTCACCGTTCTTTTTAACGTTCCCATCTGGTTCGATTTATCAAAAACGACATAAGTGACCGTGCGTTCATTACCCGAAATAAAATGAGAGATAGAAGAAATACGAACTTCCTTCGTCAAATCCCCATCCCTGTTATCCGTAGCCTTAATTCCCTTCATCAGTGCCTCTTCCTGATTCTCATTGACACTGAGTACAAGCTCATCCTCACTACAGGTAATCACCGGAGGCACATGGTCTTCCACCATCTTTTCCTTTATTAAAAATCCAACGAATACCGCACATGCCAACACAAATATCAGACATATGGCTCTTCTCAATCTAATCATGTTTTCTCCTTTAATCATAATAGTATGGTAAAAATGGAAGCGGCTCCAATTCAAGTACCGGCTTATCCTGACAGATTCTGCCGGGATTGTCTCGAAACAGCACATCCAGATGCCGCTTTGAACAACATTCACTAAGTGCTTCATACGCATCCATCAAAAAAGGCGTCCGCTCCACCGCGCTGTGTGCATCACTTGCCACAACCGATACCAGATGGTGACGAAGCAGGCGGTATGACGTCTCCCTTGCCGACTCACCAAACCGTCCAAGAAAACTTCCCTTATTGACCTGAATGGCATATCCCTTCTTCCTCCACTGATATACAATCTGCGGATCATCCTGCACAAAATAATAACGCTCCGCATGCGCAATCACAGGCTTTGCACCAACTTCCCTTACCTTACCAAGAAGCCTCGTTGCAAAGTCCGGATCCTCATCAAATGCAAACTCCATCAGAATATAATGGCTCTGATTGATCGTCATTACCTTTCCATCTGCCATCTGCCGTGGCAGATCCTCTGTAGAAAATGCCTCCATCCCCGGAAAAAGCCTGATTGGAATCTTCTCTTCCTTAATCGCCCTTGCTGCCTGATTAAACGTATTCACATAATGCTCTCCAAATGCATTATCATACAGTCCCGGAATATTAAAATGCGGTGTTGCCACAATTTCTGTTACCCCGCTCATAGCAGCCAGCCTTGCCATCTCTATCGTATCTAAAATATCTACTGCTCCATCATCCATCCCCGGCAGGATATGCGTATGTATATCAATCATTTTACCACTCTATACCTTAAAAATCCATTGCCATTTTTGCAGCTTCCTCTTCCGAAAGCTCTGTCACCCTGGTATCCATCACACGGTATACCCGTCTGCACATATTTAACACACTTGGTCTGTGCGTTGTAACAATACATGTTTTGTTTGGTTTCTGTGTCATAATATTGCGAAGCACCCTGCGCTCCGTCTCCACATCCAGTGCGGAAGTAGCCTCATCCAACAGCAGCACCGGCGCATCTCTTAAGAGTGCCCTTGCAATCGACAGCCTCTGTGCCTGCCCTTCCGACAGTCCACGGCCACGCTCGCCCACATTGCTATTTATCGTGTCCGGACGCTTCTTCACAAAGTCCCACGCACACGCAATCTCCAATGCTTCTATCATCTCTTCCTCTGTCGCATCTTCCTTTACCATCCGCAGATTCTCTGCGATGGTTCCCGACAGAATCGTATTGCCCTGCGGAACATATGCAAACAGGTGTCTCGTCTCTGCATTTAGTACCACTTCCATGCCGCCTGCCGCAGACATCACTGCCTGCCCGCTCTGCGGATGAATCAGCCCCAGAAACATACGGATTAATGTTGTCTTACCCTCTCCGGAAGGACCCACCAGTGCAACAATCTCACCCGGCTTTGCCTCAAACGAAGAATCTGTGATCACACGCTCTTCCTTCACATAAGAAAAATCCACATCCCGCAAAGAAATGGAAAATCCATCTGCCGCATACGCATCAAGCACCGAACTCTCTGTAATATGTACTTCCTTTGGAAGCTCCACAAGCTCACGAATACGGTGCGCCGATACTGAACTGTTTAAAAATGTCGGAACAATCGTCACCAGATTATTAAATGCCGCCGACAGATTGCTTCTCTGCTGCAGAAACAATGTCATCGTACCATATGTAATATCATGCGTCCACAACCGGAACAGACAATATCCAAATGCAATAAACTGCACGACCATTCCAATTCCCTGCAGAACTACATTCGTCTTAATCGTAAAATAATTATACTTCAGGCTGTCATCCCGAAACCGCTTCTGCCACCATCTCATCTTCTTGCTATAATGCGGCGCAATACCAAAAGATTTGATCGTATCAAAGTTATAAAACGTCTCGACCTCAAATCCCATCAGCTTACTGCTCGTCTCCAGCACCTTCTGGCTAAAGTCCCTCTGCTTCTTCAGCACCGTTCGTGACAGCAGAAGAAGAAACGGCGCACTGCCAAGCGCAATCAGAGCCATCACCCAGTCATAATGCAGAATGACCATAAATGTCGCCGCCAGCTTATAAAGTGCAATGATAATCGTCGGAAGCCAGCTGATGGCATTGCTGCTGACCGTATGAATATCGCCATTAAAACGATTCAGAATGTCTCCATTGCTATACTTACTGATCTCCATCCAGTCCGCATCAATAATCTTATCAAAAATATCCGCCTGAATATCATTGTTAATATCAATACTAAGCTTCGTGGAAACCCGGTTGATCAGGCTCTCAAACAACAGGCTGAACACCTGTCCGCCAACCATCACAAGAAACAGCACCGCAAGCTTACTCGTCTGATAACCCGTAATGATATCAATCAGATACTTACTCGCCACACTGCTCACAAGTCCAAACGACGTACTTAAGATTCCCAGCACAACATAAAACAGAATCGCTCCCTTATACCTTGCGCTATACCCAAGAATCCATCTCCAGTCCTCTAAAATCTCCGAAAATGTACCATCTTTCCATCGTTTCTTTAATATTCTGACCGATTCAAAATGTGTCTTCTTCTCTCTCATGATCTGCCTCCTCTAAAAAGAAGCTTCGTATAAAGAGCCATCACCGGTCTTCGAAGTGGAATCATATGCAGCCACACATGACGAAAGAACTCCCACCAGAAGTCCCCCGGCTGTATCGTCTTTCCCTTTCTTATGACTTTCGTCACAACCGCAAATATCTGTTCCCCTGCGACCGGTCCCTCAATCATACACTGCGCATCACCCACGATATAATACCCATCCGGCTTCACATGGTGAATCCTGTGCATGATATACTGTCCGTTTCTTCTTTTAAAGAACACCATATCGCCCTTCTTCAGTTTTGCCTCCGGCTTCCGAAAGAAGATCGTATCACGCTCATGAATCAGAAATGGCGCCATACTATTCCCTGCAATCCGCATGCTGACTTCCCGTCCATCATCCGTCAATTGCTTCAGAACCGACACATATTCTCTTGTATCTATCACCTTCATATATCTGTCCCCTAATCTATCACATGATACTTCCGAAGAAGTTCCACACGTTTATTTCCAATCTCTAAACTACTCTGATCCTCTGTATGCTTCCTGTCTGCCGCATATCCAAACAGCCGCATCACCCATGCTGCCGGAAGCAGCCACGGATACTTACAGAGCCACACATAATGCCCCTTCATATAAGAAACACCCGGAAACAACGATGACCAAACCGACGACGCCGTCGCCTTTTTGCCTCTCCTAGCAGCTTCCAGCGTCATATTCGCGCTGTGCCTTCTCGCCATCGTGCTCCCGCCATACACACCGCCTTCCAGCAGATCCACAAGAAGCGGCATACAGTCTACACGTTCCTGCGTATAATCCACATATCCGGTTTTCTCCCAGGAGCATCCCAGATACTCTCTGCCAATCTTTGCCAGAGCACTGAAAAATGTATCCATCCGAAGCTGTGCAAGCTTATCCTGAATCTCTCTCCAGTCAATCCGCGTCGTGTAATGCTTTGCCATCATCACCATATCACAGACCTGTCTGATCCCAAATCCACTATGTAAAAAATGCTTAAAGCTATGGCAGATCAGATAAAACATATGGTCCGTCGGCGAAAGTGTCTTAATACCCACTCCCTCAATCTGCTCACAAATGCATCGGTCAAACGCCCCTGCAAATTCCTGATTCAGATGACCATATGCACCCTCGCCTTCTGCAAACAACGAAAAGTGAAGCTCTATGTATACCTGATTCCTCGGATTCCGATATGGAATCTCATACGGCAGATTATTAAGATCCAGCTCCTGCCTCCGATATCCTTCCTCTAACAAAATGCGGTCAAATGTCTCAAACTCTTCCTTTCTAAGCAGCAGATCTTCATCCGCTGATATCCGAAAGTCCGGCTTTTCATAAAAAGACCGGCAAATCAGTCCCTTCACAACCAGAGGATGTACCCCTTCCTTCTGAAGCTTCTGATACAGCTCCAGAAAACCAGCCGTCCTTTGCACCTGCAGCATCACTTCCGCAATCGCACTCTTCTTCCACCTCGCAGCAAGTGGCGCATTCTCCTCTAAAAGGAGCACCGAATCCCTCCGGATCATCTCATATATAATTGCTAAAATCTTATGCATCGCAGCAAGGTCACACAGCTCCTTTAGCTGTGAAAACCTTTCCGGAAGATGGTATTCCTCATCCCCCTGCATAAAGCACCGAAGTGCCTGTAACAGCTCTTCCTGTGTATTCGTCATCATACCCCTGTTTCCCGTTTCTGGTATTCTTTTTCCATCTCTTCTAGGAACACCTCTGTCTGCCGGCACAAATACTCCGGCTTCTTATAACTGCATCCGCCACCTTCCGCAATCGTAAGCGCCCCGCACATCATACACGCAAAACGCTTCTTGCAGTTCTTGCATTCAGATGGCAGCAAAATCTCATCCGTCGCCTGATAGATTGCCTTCCATGCATCCGAAAAACCAATCTCAAATGGTCTGGCCACCGGCTCATTCATCATGCCACAAGGCGTCATTCGTCCGTCCCATGTCATCCAGAACGACGACCGTCCCGCCATACATCCCATCTTCTCATCCGGAGTACGCTCACACTCTTCCTCACCGCCCATAAAGTCATCTCTTCCCTCATGGAGTGCCTTTAACCGAATCGCAAGCTCCTCCTTAGACAGGCGGTACATATCCGCCTTTGCCCTCGCCTTTCCAGCCTCTTCTGCTGTAAAACGCACCTCATCATCCGTCACGCCGTTCTTCGCACTACGTACCGGCGGAAACATATAAGTCGCCGCATTCACCTGGATCTCCCTTCTCTTGCCAAATGCAAAAATATCCTCCATATCATCCAGATTGTACTTCGTAAAGCTCGCATTGATATTCACAAAAATGCCCGCATCATGCATCAGATCAATCGCCTTCGTAGCTGCATCATATCCGGTCGGATGTCCACACAGCTTTTTATAAGTCTCATTTCCACCACCATAAAGTGTCACATTCACCTTCATCGGCGGATCCTTCTTTAACCACTCCACGGTCTCCTCATCAATCAATGTCGCATTCGTATTAATCGAGATGAGTAACCCCAGCTTCTTTAACTCTGTATAAATCTGTCTAAAATCTTTTCTAAGAAATGGTTCCCCGCCAGTCAGCAGCAAGAAGAGCATTCCCTCTTTTGCACAGGCTTTTCCCATCTCAATCCATTCTTCTGCTGTATACTCTCTTCCCCTCGCCCTCATCTCTGCTTCACTCATTCGAATGTAACACATCCTGCAATTCATATTGCATCTCGGTGTCAGTTCAAATGTACCGGAAAGCGGCACTTTATTGTGTGCCGCCTTCTGATACAGATATTTTCTAAGCTGCGCCTGCATCGGTGCCTGTTGTTTCTTCATAAACTTATTCCCCAATCTCTTTTAATTATCAAGTATCTGTACTCCCATAATCTGACTGCTGTCCGGATTAAAATGTGCCGCAACTGCCTCTGCTTCCTTGCCTGCGCCCACATTTTCAAATGGTGTACGGTAAGTAATTCCTCCAAGATAAGCACCGCCAATCTGCATATACTTATAATATACATAAACAGTCTTAAGCTCTTTGTCCGTCTTATTCTTCAGCGTAATCTTTCCATTCTCTGTCTTTAACTCTACCTTATCCTCTTCGAGCGTCGGCTGATCCATATATCCCGTAGCCGCATTGCCATATGTATAAGTATCTTTATCTGAAAACTCCCGCTTATTGCTCTCAAGTACCAGCGTAGAAGTTCCTGCCGGAAGATTCGTCACCTTAAAACTAGCCGTCTCATTGCTATTTACCTGAAAATCAATCAGCGCCACCTGAAGCATCTGATCAGAATTGTTCGTAATCAGCATCGCTGTTACGTTCTTTGTCGCCTCGTCACTTCCATCTTCTATAAAAGAACCGGAATAAGCACCGATGGACTCAACCGTGAGGTTCGAATCGGAAAGAACGATTTGCTCTGCTTTTTCAGTTTCCTTAGAATTATCGTTTTTGTCAGAGTCTCCTACTTTAGCTGAATAACCTTGAATCTTACTAACATCCAAAGTATCCTTTCCAGGTTTTACAATTTCATATTCGTTGGTTTCTTTTGTTTCTTTCTGTGAAGAACTCTTATTTGCCTTTAATGCAAAAAGTATTACAACTCCCACCACTATTATAGCTATTGCAACAGCAATTATAATCCCTAATTTCTTTTTCTGTTTCATAGTGCCCTCCATTTTCTCATCTTTTTATCTTTTACTATAAACTATCTTCCAATAAATTACAACCTATCCCTCAAAATCTCCTTAAACCTAGAATAGTGAGAGTGCACTCCACCCTCACTAATCTGCATTCTTTGTTTTATTGTTATCTTATAACTCTTTTAAAATTTCGTTTTTCACCGTATTTACTGCGTCCTGATCCGGGCGACAGGAGAGATGGTAAACGGGCACATTTTCAATCAAATCCTGTAATAAATCCAGAAATCGAATGACGTATTCCTGATTCCATGCATTTACTGTTGACTCGCTATACAATCTCACAAATGCATCTTTTACTCCCAACCTTTTAATTTTATTCTCTTTACCTTGATCCAAGATAACAATCGCTTTGATTGGAGCTGAGAAATTTGTATATATTTTCGATGTACCAGCATATGGAGAACCATAAACCGTAAACTCTCCTTTTTCTTTTCTAATTAAGGCCCTGTCGCCGTTTATTACTTTTGCTCCTTCATATTTTTTCCACAAATCGGCTTGCGTAGATTTTCCAGTTCCCGATGGTGCAGAAAATAATATTCCTTTGTCTTTCCAATTTATCACAGATGCATGAAGTTGAAATCCCTGATTTATTATGAAAACAAGCTCCATTGCCAACATTCCTGAAATATGGAATTCTCTTAACAATTCATCCTTGTACTCTTTTTGTAAATATATCTTAAAAAGTGAAAAATCCTTTTTACTATAAGAAAGCATCACATATTTTTTTTCTGTATGTACGCTCCAAAAAAAATATCTTTGAATCGTTTCCTTCGTCTCGTATATTTTAGACTTTCTATCATCGAACAATAACTTTCCTTCTATTTTCCAATTTTCTGGAAACATTTCTATTGTATACTGAGCATTGATTTTCTCTGCATATTCAATACGATAAATTTCCATTTCATAGAATTTTTCGATAACAAACGGAGCATTTATCTGAATAACCAAATTTGCCAATTTAAAATAATAACGATACATTCTTATCCTTTCATCAAAAAAGGAGCTATGCATTTATACATAACTCCGTTTTATCTTTATTTGCTATGACTGGAACAAAGGACTACCCTGTGTATGATAGCATATTGTGTCATTATCATCATCTGCGTTCACTGTACACGAAAGCTTCTCTATAAACTGTCCTGCTTCAATCGCAGCTAATGTAAATGGATCAAGTTCTTTACTCCATTCATCATAATTAGCTGAATAACAAGTGTCTCTTAGATTTGTTTTCACTGTACATGAACCAGCAATAAACTGGTTAAGCACAAAATCTTCTATAGCAATTTCAGGTTTTCTGTATTGTTTTTTCATTTCCTATCTCCTTTCCAAATTATTCATATTCAACTACTTTTCTATCTAACCATGATAGATGTTGAATATGGCATATTGGTCAATGAGCCGTTCACTACAGCATCCACACTGTATTTTGCCTCACCTCTTTGCTTAATAACTTTAAATGTTAATTTCCACTCTTTGTTTCCATCTGCATCAATAGAACTTGTCTTTTTCGTAAAGGATGTTACAACTGCTCCTGTAGGATCTGTAACCTGTACATCTGTTGCCTCTTTTTTGGTGACAACTGTCATACTTGCATATTTTCCTCTTGTTACATTTGTAACTCCGAATTTAGCGCTCAAGACTGCCTCATCATTTCCTGTCAGAACATTTCTTCCTGCCAGATTATATCCCATCCTTGTCAGCTGGCTTGGTTTGCTCAGTGTCATATCTGCTGCACACTTGATATTTGTCAGAGATATAATATCATAATTGTTATAATCTACCGTTGTATTCAACACAATTACATCGTAGCTGTCTGCTGACCATCCTTGTGCTTTAATTACTTCTTTCAGATTAATATCATAATACATATCTGTTGATGTGTTGATAGTATAATTTTTTACTTCCTGATATTTTGTCTCTTTTACATCATCCGGTTTTACATAAACCGTAAATGCCTTGTCTGCTACAACTGCATCTGATTCTGTACTTGTATCTGCTGATACTGATTTTGCTCCAACCTGAAGTGTCCAGTCTGCATCGCCTACAGGTGTAGAAACCTTAAATGCCACACCATTATCAATTGGCAGATACAGTTCATTATTTGGTCCTGCTTTCATGACATCTGCTAATGTTTCTGCACCTAAATATGCACCAATCTCTGGCTTCTCTGGAAGATACTGCTCTACTGCTGTTGAACCACCGTCAATCAGGAATCCATTATTTCCATCTGGCGTTACAAGATTGATTGACGGACTACTTCCTAATAACATTCCTCTCAGTTCCTGCACTTTTGTATTCTTCTCTGTCTCAAGATAAGCACTCTTGTCTGCCAGTGGATTATAGATTCGTACACCATCAATATAGATGACCGACTGTCCTGTGTAAGTTTTCAGTGCTTTCAGATATACTGTATAGGTTCCTCTTTGTTGTAATGTAGTGCTGATAACCGGTACCTGATACAGGTCACCATTACTATAGAACGTATCAACAGGAATTGATTTTACCAAATCTTTGGTTCCTGCTTTAAATACTTCAGGATTTCTGAAGTATTCTGCATCTTTCTTTCCATTGTATACATATGCGATAAGACCTGCTGTATTCTCATTTGTTCTGGATACAATGTCAAATCCGTCTCCTGTGAAAGTGAAATATGCTCCATCTCCATTATTCATTTCCGTAGCACTATTTCCACTTTCTTCCAAGTCACCATTGTAAGCCTTGTCATGTCCGTAATTTTCACTCTGGTCATTACTCTGTGAATATGTTGGGTCATTTGTTGGCTTTGAGCCTGAGTTTGTGTATACAATCTTTACACTGCTGTCATCTGTATTATTGGATGCATTGAAGTTATCTTCATAGTAAACAACGTTTGCCGGCATTGTCTTAATTGTACCATGTACTGTTGTACCAGTTTCTGGGTTAGTATCATCCAATTCTGTACTCACCTTAGCAATATTTGCTGTATATTTGTAATTCTCAGCCTTATCCATGAATGCAATAGGCTTGAATGTTACTGCGCTTGCTGCTTTTCCATCTTTATCAATTTCAATATTAGAGCCGCTAATTGTAGTTTGTGAATTTTCTTGTGCTGGAGTGATTTCTCCTAACTTAGCTGTTGTAGCCATAGTACCTGTAGCCTTTTCATTGTAGAATATACCACCCTGGAATAATCCGTCTCCTGTTGTTGTATCTGCAATGTTTGACTCTAAACCGTAATCGAATACATAAACCTTATTAGTTGCCTCATATGTAAGTACAGTAATTTTACCTGCAAAATTACCCTTATCAGTAGTGGTTCCCTCGTAATTTACATCATACTTTTTATTTGAAGATGTTGGTGTAAATTCACCCTTTCCATCTTTATTTACATTAGTTGTGATATCTTTATCACCTGTAATTGGAGCAGTCAGATCTGTAATAGTTACACCATCAGGTGCATAAGTAACTGTCTTTCCAGCTTCTGCATAGATTACATAATTTTTTGGAGTTGTTTTTGTCTTATTTGTTACAACTGCTGCAGATGTAGTATTGGCTACAATCGTTCCTGTCAGCTTCGTACACTTTGCTGTATCCTGTTCCCATGTATCGCCTGCATCTGGTTTATCTTCAACAACCTTATAAGTAGCACCTGCTGGAATGCCTGCAAATGTAATTGTTTCACCAGCTTTTAATGTGAAGTGTCCATTCTTATCTGTTATTCCAGTTTGAGAACCAGTATATTCCAGTTCATACGGATCATAGTAATCGTGGCCTGTCAAATCTACCATTACTGTAAATCCAAAGGTTTTATCTTTTGGTGCAGTTCCATTATATATCTTTTCTACTGATAAGCTACCAACCTTTGGTGTATTAACAAAGTTAACATATCTGTTCACAACATCCATCTCAGACGAAGAAGCATCACCCATGTCAAAAGTAGCAACCGCACCGTTTCCTCTCTGTATTGCTTCTCTTGATGTAATACTGTCATAAACTCCCCATGTCGTCTTGGATTCGTCATACTGTAATTTTGTACCTTGTGGAATAGATTCTGTAATCTTGAATCCTGTTCCTGCGTAGAATGCACTACTGTTATCTTTATCTGTAGTGTTAATAAACTCACTTGCATAATATGATGAGCTAAATGTAGCTGTACTATTTTTAGCAACTTGTCCTGGATATGTATTGTCATTGTAATCGTACAATGTATATCCTAAATTATCTACATCACTATAATTTGCTTCACGATCCTTCAGATTCCTTGTCTGAATATTGAAATCAAAGTTATCAAGACCCTGTACTGCATTCTTTAATCCTGCATTTACGTCTTTTGTGTCAAGTGTCTTACTAAGAGTGAGACCTGATGGCAACGGGACGAAACTGTATGAAATGGACATATTGGAGTCCCACATACCACGTTCCATATAGTACATCTTTAATTCGTGTACTTTTCCAGACTCTTTCATATAATCAGCTAACGAAATGGTTTTGCCATCTGATTTCTTTACTGTAATGTTTTTGAAGTCTACTGTGCGCTTTCCATTATCTTTAGCTGCTACTCTTCCGCCAGCTGTAGGTTGATTACCCAGCTTTGCATCAGATGTACCTGTTGTAATGGTAGCCATCTGTGTTGCAAAGTTAATTTCTCCTTCAGCTTTACAATGAGCACCACCCATATCTAATACCAATGCACCATCAATGTATACCCATACATCATCATCACCGGTAAATTTGAATATCATAGGTGTATCATCCACATTTTGACCATTTTCTGTTACAGTAAATGGAATCGTAAACTGTGTACCAAATCCATAGTTCAATTCGTTCTTATTTGATGGATCAGAACTATTGAATGGAAAATATCCTCTATTATCGCCTTTTGCATTATTAATTACTAAATCATCTTTTCTTACAATTTTCTTACTAGCGTAATCATAATAAACGTTATTTTTTTCTGAATTAAACGAATATGTAGATACTCCCTTATCATTTGTTGTCTTTGTAAATGGGAACTGTAAATTGTTATAAAATTGCATATATTTGCTCTGATTAGGGTAAGCATCTTCATCTTCATTAAAGAAAGGCACCTTTACCGAGTTATCATTGTACTTGTATGAAGTAATCAGATTTCCATCATCGTCTAAATTCTTTCCTACTATACCCTGCGCTACGTCTTTAGTGTAATACGAATCACCTGAGCCAAATGCAACATTTGCGCCTTGCCAGTACCAGGTAAGCTTACCATCTCCACCTGCCTGAGATTTATGTAATAAATCACCAAAGTAAAGAGGCACTGGCGCATTAGGATCTTTCGGATCTGAACTTACATCCAACGCGTAACCCTTTAAACCTGAAAGCCATTGGTTCAATTTCGAATACGGAGCTTTATCCGGTCCTATTTCATTACCCTGATTGTTATGTCGCTTATCTTCTGATTGTGCCATATCCACACGATTATCATTGAAATAATCAACTAATGTAGCATTTACATTAAAATAGGATGTAGTCTCACTTCCTGTGCTTGAATATGTAGTCCACATTCCTGTTGGAGTTACTTCTGTGGTTGATGCAAACGTATATAAGTTTTTTCCACTTTTTAAGCCCGGCCATGTACCCGCTTCATTCCATACCTGATTGGTGTCATTGGGATTTAAGCGAAGAAAATCAATATTGGTCGCATCTGCAGTTGTCGTTCCATACCATGTAAGACCATCATCCATCTTTGTCATAACAACAATTTCCGATTGCTTATTGTTCGCACTAGTCTTAAATGCCATAACTGCTCCATCACTAATCCAAGTTGTTGCAGCATTAGGGCGTAAATAAATAGTTGTTCCCGCTGGAATCGTATCTCCTGCTGCCGCTTTTACGGGCTGTACTTGCTGCACAGGTATCACGCTA
>OLVW01000485.1_pt1 | contig 40623 bp, 39 predicted proteins | sample 1673301 | NCBI WGS metagenome assembly OLVW01 (sample SAMEA3178941, study PRJEB25190) | human gut metagenome
ACAGCATTTTTGTATGTATTGCTGTCGCGCATTAGAGTATCAGGCATGGCGGCAACCATTTTCCGAAAACCTTCCAGCGTGGATCTGCTCTTATAATGATTGCAGCTTCGACAAGCAGGGAGCATATTGTCAACCGTGTCTGTCCCCTGTTCGCTCCAACCATTCAGAGGTATCACATGATCGACCTGCATATCTCTGTATTCCAGATTGCATCCGCAATAAGCACAATGACCGTTGCACTTTTGGTATACTGTCATTCTAATGCTTTTTGGTATTGCTTTTCTCTTTGCATCCATTATTTCTACCTCATGTTCAGTTTAACAAAAATATGTGTATTTCACATAATTATCATTCTCACGCATTTTATGATAATAATATCCCTCAAAGCTATCTCCCTCAAATCCAACTGACCATTGCTCACAATATTCGCCATCTTCAAATTGTTTGGTTGGTTTTTTAGTCCATTTTTATCCTATCAGGAAATAAGATATGCGAAAGTTCTGGATTGTATTTAACTACAAGTTCTTGAAATTGTCTTCCGTTACGGATAAAATTAGGAACTTCATTAAAATTCATCTTGTTGTAATGAATTTGTTGTAAGACAAATGCCAACACCTTACATCCATCTAAATCGTATTCTTCTTTTGCTATATCATATTTCTCTAATTCAAAATCCAGATGTTCCCAATCCTTTTTAGTGATATCTTGCATTGTTAGAAAAGGGGTTTTCAGCTCCATCAATTCTTCCATAGTCCACATAATTGTCAATCTCCTTAAAGTTCAGTTTGCAGTATTATATGCCTGCTTTTGAAGATACTGCTTTAATAACTGCCATACCTCTGTCAGCTCCTTTTCTGATTGAGGTTATTACCTACTCGCTTTAACTCTGGTATAAGTTCCTTAATTCCGTCTGTATTGACAATATTCGACTGTGTAAGTGCTTCGATGATATATTGCTGTTGACTCTTTCCAGACTGTTCTACTTTTTCTTTTATCTGTGCAAGTTCTTCCTCTGACAGCCTTATAACTATCTGCTTCGGTCTTGTCCTATTCATTATTCTTCCTCCAAATCAATCCATAGTTCAACTTTATACATTCCACCGCCTATGATGTTCCATTCCTTGATTTCTCGGTCCTTGACTTCATTCCACCACGGTTCTTCGGCTATACAGGTCGGTTTGTAGTGATTTGGGTTATCATCAGACAGCTCCCACTCGTCTGCTTCTCTGAAATAATCATAGTGTTTTTCTTCACAGTATCCCTCAATACTCACACATTCATTACCGCCATAGTTCTGCAAAAATTCCTGTACTGTCATTTTTTCCACCTCTCTTTCCTGTGCTTATTATATCCAATAGGTCATAATAAGTCAATGCGTATTTATGTCCTATTGGAATTTTTCTATGACCTATTGGGAAGAAGTCTATGACCCTATTGGAATTTTTCTATGACCTATTGGGAAGAAGTCTATGACCTATTGGGAAGAAGTCTATGACCTATAAGTCTGAAAAGCCTTGATTTTACTTGATTTTTGACCCCCTGTAATCAAGTAAGTAATCAAGTAAGTAATCAAGTAAGTAATCAAGCTATCAATCAAGGGAAACGAGCTTCGCTCTGACAGGTGGATTGACCTTTTAGAACCAATGAAAAATACATAGGTGTAAAACCTCAAACAGACAGCCAGTACATGGCTAAAGAATACCTTTTTCCCCTTGACTGATATGCTAGTCAAAAAAGAGATATGGTCAAGGGCAAAGTCAGCTACGCTGATGGCAGAGCCACCCTTGACAATATCCCTGTTTTGACTTTTAGGTAATCAAGGGGGAAAAAGGATATACAGCAAGCCTATACGCTTGTGTTTTTCATGAAGTCATCATAGGAGTTTACAAATGCGTCTGCTGATGTGTCAGGCTTCGGCTCCTGTGTCTTTTTAATCGCATAGGAGTACTTGGAAAGATAGTCCTTGAATGCTTCGAGGTCTGTTATCTCTCCACAGACTGCTTCAACCTCTGCCCCTATCTGTATAAGTCTTTTAGTTCGAGCTTTCCGTTCTGCCTGTTTCTCACGTTGTAGGATTGCTTTTTTCTGTGCCTTGATTTGCTCAATCTTCTTGTCAAGTTCTGCTATTCTTTCTTCGGTAGGTCTTGCTTCTGCCATAGTGTAGTACCTCTCTTTCTTTTTAACTGTATCGTACATTCTACCATATTCTTGATGAAAAGTCGATGTTGTGATATACTCAATTTACACAATCCCTTAGTTTACTAAGGGCGCACTTACAGACACACTTGCTTACGCAAGTATATCTGCTTAACAGCGCGCTCTCCGAGGGTGGGGGCTTTGCCCCTCAACCCCTTGCATTACCTCATATTCACAGAAAGGAGAATTGACGATATGGCTATCTATCATTGTTCGGTAAAGAATATCAGCCGAAGCGGTGGCAAGTCTGCTGTGGCTTCGGCTTCATATCGTGCGGGCGAAAAATTGGAAGACAGGGAAACAGGACTGACGCACGATTATACAAACAAGTCAGAGGTTGCCTACTCTGAAATATTCCTTTGCGAGAATGCACCGAGTGAGTACCAAGACAGAGAAAACCTATGGAACGCAGTCGAGGAAGTGGAGAAGCAGAGCAACGCAAGGCTTGCGAGAGAGTGGGAAGTGGCACTCCCTAATGAGCTTACCCTTGAACAGGGCAAGGAGCTTGTCAGAGGGTACGTACAGAGCCTTGCTGATGAGGGTATGTGCGTAGATGCCAATATCCACTGGAAAGACGGAAATCACCACGCACACATCATGGGAACTACAAGACCGATAAAGGAGAATGGCGAGTGGGGGCAGAAAGAGAAGAAAGCCTATAAACTGGACGAGAACGGACAGAAGATACCGCAGATAGACCCCAAGACAGGAGAACAGAAGATAGGAGCGAGAGGTCGGAAAATGTGGCAGAGAGAGACAGTCGAAGCCAATGACTGGAACAGGTCGGAAAAGGTCGAAGAATGGCGAGAACGTTGGGCAGACCACTGTAACAAAGCCCTTGAACAGGCACAGAGCCTTGAAAGGGTAGACCACAGGAGCTTTGAAAGACAGGGCATTGAACGGATACCGACTATCCATGAGGGATATGTCGCAAGGGATATGGAGCAGAAAGGGCAGACTGCAGAGCGGTGCGAAATCAATAGAGACATCAACGCAGCCAACATACAGCTGTCAGCGTTGGAACATCAGCAGAGCCTATTTACAAGGCTACTAGAACAGTTAAAGGATAAAGTGAAGGAGGCATTAAATGAGCGATTACAGCGACTTAGAACTGCAAGAACAGCTGATGAATCAGCTAGAGGAAATGCAGACGGAAATAGAACAGTACAGGCAGACCATAACCGACCTGCAGGCGGAAGTGTCGCAGAAAGACTCGCAAGCCTTAGAAGCAGTCGAGCAAGCGGAGAGCTTCAGCAAGGAACTGGAAAGAACACAGTCAGAGTTGATGAACACGAAAAAGAAGTATTCTCTCGCTCTGTCGAACTTGGAAAAACTCAACAGCCAACTGGAACAGGCGAGACAATCGGCGAACTCCTCGCAAGTGCAAGAACTGGTATCGATAGTGCAACAGCAAAAGAAAAAGATAGCGGAGCAAGCCGAGCTGATAGAGAAGCTGAACGAGAGCGACTTAATCGTGAAAGAGAACGACAGGCTAAAGAAGCTGAACAGCGACTTGCAAAAGAGCGAGCAGAACGCAAGGCAAGAAGCCATGACAGAGGTATCAGCCGTTAAAGAAGAATGTGCAAAGCGTGAACGTATAGCAGAGAGCAAGGCACAGGAAGCCGACAAGCTAAAAAGCCATTTAGAAGCCGTAGAAGCCGATTTAAGCGGTCAGATTGATAAAAAGGCACTGAACCTCGTTGAAAGCAAATTAAACGCTTTACAGGGCGTATATGAAGCCAAACAGAGGTCGCTTGACAGTGAGTATAAGGCTCTTACCGTCAGCCATGAGGGTTTTTTGTTCGGCTGTCTGCTGTATGGCATTCTTGTGACAGTATTTACTGCGATACGTTCTAAAGCCTTTACAGGCGATTTTAAGACGTTTTTTATCACAGTCGGTAATTTCTTCATGTGGTGTGGAAAAAGCCTTTACTGGCTCGGAATACAGGCTTCCAAGCTAGGGGATATGATACCGCAACCGATAGTAGCGACCATAGTACACTGGCTTTTATTTATTATCGCCTGTTTCGGTGTTGCCATTGTACTTGTCATTCTTGCCTTTGCTATCATGTCCCCAGTCGGGTATTCTGGACGTAACAGGACAGCCAAAAACGCAAGGTGGCTATATGGGATAGCTGTAGACCTTGACGGAGTGGAAATTTCTTTTACTGCTGATACTGGTACATATCGTTTATGTGCTGATAAGGTGGTATGTAAAAGGGTGTATGAGGTCGAGAGGATACTACTAAATTGACACCCCAGAAATGGGGTGTTATATTTAATTATATTTTCCCAAAAACTCTATTGATAAGATTAGCGGTCAAGCGAAGCAAGGGCAGTATATTATATAATATATCTAAGTAGGTGAAAAATATGCGTAGAAATACAAAAACAATGTATGAATGGAGAAAGGCATATAGGGATAAAGAGGAGCTGATGTTGGAGAGAGGTTTTCCAGAGGTCAGCCCCCATGAGTTCTATCGTGACTTGTTCCCAGAGGGGAGCTTGCAGAGTGCAGAGCATGACGGAAAAGGAAATTTGATTGCAACCCAGATAAGACCATCTGGAAAGGGAAGAACGAAGCAGTGGGTTGTAGATGATAGTCTGAATATGCTTGATAAGGTCATAGGGGACGAGTTCGGACTGATACCGCCTATCACGTTCTATGGCAAGACACACACGAAGCAGAACGCACATGAACTGTATGCGGTTGCGATAGATATTGATTATGTCGGAAAACAGCAGTTGAAGAACCTCTTGAAGCAGTTCGGGAACGGAGTACAGCTCCGACCGACTTACCTTGTGAGTTCTGGAAAGGGTGTCCATGCCTATTACTTTCTGAAAGAGCCAGTGCAGTTGTATCATAATCTGGAAGATACCCTTGCGGAGCTGAAAGAAGCATTTATCCGCAGACTATGGAACGATACGAGCAGTATCAGACCAGACAGCCCAGATATAACAGGTATCTATCAAGGCTTTAGGTGTGTTGGGAGCCAGAGCAAGCTGGGGGCAGACTTCCCAGTGAAAGCCTATAAGATGTCGGATAACCGCTATACTCTGGAAGATATAAAGGACAGCATACCGAACTGTAAGGTTGATTTATCGGTACTTACAGAGAAGCCGAAGAAAGAAAAGAGTAAGCTGTCACTGGGCGAAGCAAAGAAGCTGTACCCAGAGTGGTATCAAGAGCGAGTTGTAGAGGGCAGACCGAAGAAAAAAGGCACATGGGTATGTAATGAAGCCCTTTATGAGTGGTGGAAGAACAAGATTTTTACCGAAGTAAAGGTAGGCGGTAGGTACTTCTCAATCATGGCATTGTGTGCGTATGGCTTGAAATGTGGCATATCTGAAAGACGAATAAGGCAAGATGCCTATTCATTTTTGGAGCATCTGGAGAGCCTTACAGATGATGAGGACAACCATTTTACCAGAGAGGACGTAAAGGACGCACTGAAAGCCCTCAAAGCTGATAACAAGCTACTTTCGACTATGGCAAGCCGAGAATGGATAGAGAAGCAGACGAAAGTTGTAATACCGCCCAACAAGAGGAACGGAAGAAAGCAAGAGCAACATTTACAGTTAGCGAGAGGTATCAGAGCATTAAAAGAGCAAATGGGAGAAAATGTTGTTGGTGGTGGCAGACCAGACAAGGCGAAGATTGTCGAAGAATGGCGAACAGCACACCCAGAGGGAACACCAAAAGACTGCATAGCCGATACTGGCATATCAAAGAATACAGTGTATAAGTGGTGGAGCGTGGGCGAAGCCCTCTAAGGCATTTCCCCTTAATTACCCAAGAGCCATAAGAAAAAGAGTGTCAAGGGCAGTCGCAAGACTGTGCAGTTTACCCTTGATACTCTTTTTTGTTGGCTACAATGTCCGCGGGGAAAATGCTTACTGGCATATACGCATGGTTTGAGTGGTTCAAAGAGAATCAAGCCGACCTGGCGAGCCTGTCTGTGTTCCTGGTAAGCCTGGCATTGATTATCTTTTTTGCTGATGTTTTTAAGGCTTTTCTGCCTGTCAATCTGCTTTTACTGCTCTTACTGGTGCAGATTATAGCCATGCTTGCAAGGGTAGGCTACAAGCAGTACAGGAAGTATTACTAAGCAAAAAAATAAGACTGCTGCCATTCGGATCCAACGGAGCAAGCTCCTCATCCGAACGGAGAGCAGTCTATTTTTTATTCTTCGGCATCCTGTTTCATCAGCTTCAAAAGATACGAGAACTTGCTTCTGATAGGCTTCTGCGTATCCCGTCTTTTTATCTCCTTTGCTTTTTGGTCTATGTAGTGATACCGCATAAGTTCAACCGAACCATAGCAAGCGGAGCTTTGCGGAAGTTTAGAGTCAGGTATGGTTATCAGCACAGAAAAAAGTTCGTCATACTGTTCCTGTGTGAAATTAAAATCTTCAAGCGGAGTCTGCCACAGCTCTTTTTCTTTTACCGCTTCTTCTTGCCACTGTTCCAGTGTCATTTGGTTTTCGTCCACTTCTTCAAGGCTTGCTTTTGGAAGTGTCTCAACTTCAAAGTGGACTGCCACCACAGACCGCCCTTTTTTGACAGGCTCGTAGGAATATCTGCACTCTGTCTTTTCGTACATTTCCTTTTGCACTTTTTTCAAAATCAAGTCATTAAATCTCTTAAAAGCTTTATAAGTCTCCTCTTTATCGCAATCAAGAATTTGTTTCAGTTCATCAAGTGGCACGTCCCAACTCTTCCGGAAGCGGTTGGCTTCAAGGTAAATGAACATGATGTATGTGTACCGGCTTGTGAGTGATGTGATACAGCGTAGCTTATAACGCAAATAGCCGAGGTTTTCAATGTTAAAAAAATACTTCATAGCTTTTTGGGTACATTCCAGTTTTACTTGCCACAGCCCATAATCGTCCTGTTCCGCAACCGCTTCTTCAAACAGCGTTACTAGTCTGAACCCCTTTTTCATGCTTTCGTCTGGTATCTCTATCACGTTTCCCATAAGGTGCTTGAGCCTTGTTTCAAGGTCTTGGTTGTTGATTCTCTTCACTCCGAGTATCTTTTCAAGCTCGCCCTTTTCAAACATCACAGCACGTTTTTCGGGTTTATGGCTATCTATCCTTGAGAGATATGTGTCAAGGATTTTGAACTCTGCAAGTGTCAGCTCCGACCGCCACAGGGCAAAGAGTGGCAAACTCTTTTGTACTGTTAGCTTGTCCTCATTGCCTAAACTGGTTATTGGTTCAATCTTCTTTCTTGCCACGTCTATTCCTCCAAATCAATCCATAGTTCAACTTTATACATTCCACCGCCTATGATGTTCCATTCCTTGATTTCTCGGTCCTTGACTTCATTCCACCACGGTTCTTCGGCTATACAGGTCGGTTTGTAGTGATTTGGGTTATCATCAGACAGCTCCCACTCGTCTGCTTCTCTGAAATAATCATAGTGTTTTTCTTCACAGTATCCCTCAATACTCACACATTCATTACCGCCATAGTTCTGCAAAAATTCCTGTACTGTCATTTTTTCCACCTCTCTGCTAACTCTTTCTTCTTGGCTATCACTCAAAATCTCCTCGCCTCATCATCCGGTACAACAGGGCTTTTGATGGATACTGTTCATCTGTCTTTATCCCTGATACCTTAAGCTCATCCAATGCAGTCTGTGGACTGACACATTCATCAATGAGTTTCTGCCTTAGGAATTTATACATTTCAGTATTTTTATCTAGAATTCTTTCTTTGCGGCCCCTGTTATTCATTGATATTTCATACTGCTTCTGCGCATATTGGGCATCATAAACACCATCCTCATTTGTTCCACGGCGTATTTCCCGGTATATTGTTGAATACTCAAAACTCATTCTCTCTGCGACTTCCATAATTGTAATGCTTTTATTATTTTTAAGCATTTCCTGTATCTGACAGCGGTTTTCATATGTTACTGTCTTATATTTCCTGCTTATGTACATGTTGTTTTACCTCCTTTTCATTCCCGGTACCGGAATCCGGTACCTCAAGAAAATCCATCATGTCAATCTGTCCTTCAATGATGTCTGATGGCACTCTTCCTGCAGGAGCCCGGTTCTGTGGTTTATGAATTTTTCCGGAACTTCCTATTATTAGCTCCCCAACAGACAGGGGGCTCTTTGTGTATTCTATAATCAGATGCAGCGCCTTTTTCCTGTAACGCTCAAATGTGGTCGGTGACATGTCAAACTGTATTCTTACGTTCTCATACAAATCATTTTCAACATATAACTGACTCAGCAGCGTATAATAAGGGTCGTCCAGCGCCAGATAACAGGCCCATACACGATTAACCACATCCTCCTGATTCGACAGCTCTGTGAGCATCGTTAAAAGCTCTTTACGTCTTATTTCTCGGTCTTTTTCAAGTTTAATTATAAGGTCAGACAGGTCTTTCTTTTTTCCACCTTTAGGGCCGGGCAACAGGCTGTTATGAGCAGCTGAGATGCTTTTTTCGGCTATAAGCTCATCCATAAACACCCCCATGTCACTCCGGCTTACCTCGCGGAAAAGAAGAACCATCTTTTTATTAATGTCATTAAGCATTTTTTCGCGGTTCGACAGTATTTTTTTAATTCTGTCTTCTGTAATTATTACACTCATTTATTCACCCTTTTTCCATATGCGCGGCAGATATAAAAATCTGCCGCAAAGGTTTTATGATGGCTGCCATTTCTGGCAGCAAAGATACTTTCTTCATTTGATGCCACGCACAGCCGTGCCGGTTATGGCACGGCCTGCGGAAAGTATCATTATTCTTCCATATCTTCAGTATTCCCAACATCCGGACCTTCTCCGTACTCTCTTGCACATCTTTTTGAATCAGGATAGAGATACATACATGCTCCTCCCGATACCGGACATTCAAATCCGTGATATTCATCTGTTTCTATTGCATACGAACATCCCATATTATTTTTCCTCCTTAGCCAATTTTTCTAATCCTTGTACTATATACTCCTGCCTTCTTAAAACTTTAACCGGAACATCTGCACCGGCCTCTGCACGCTGTCTAATCATTTTAAGCCGCTCTCTTTGTTCTGTAAGGTAAAAAGCCAGGTCATACATAACTTCAAGACTCTTTTTGAATTCCGCTTCATCCTCATCGAATACATTTTCCTCATCCTCCTCTGACATGATTTCCTCGTCTATGTCCATATCAATGTTGTTAAATGCATACTGGCCAGTCATGCCTTGTTCTTCCTCCTGCATCCTTTCATATCTGTCTGAACCTGTAACACCATCCACAAGGTCAAGGAACTCTGTCCATGACAGTCTGTCTGAGTTACACACTATGATGCCTTTTGGCCTGCAGTCATATGATATTCCTGCCTCACATCCGCCTCTGTATGATTTTGCAAAATGAGACAGAAGGTATTCTCTCAGCTCTTTGGATGAATTAAACCGCCGGTCTGCGTCCTTTAAAAACAGATCATAAAAAATTCTGACCTGTCTTGGTTCCGGCTCTCTTTTAGGTTTGGAAGCTTCCTTATGTTCTTCTATCTCCTTCATGGTTGTCTTTCCATCCATTATCAATTCTTCCTGCTTTTCTTCAGGAAGTGAGGCCAGTGCCAGCGCAGCGCTTTTATTTATATGTCCCTTTTCCAGAGCCTCTCTTCCTTTATCACCAAGATTTTTTGAAATATTAACATAATCGCCAACTGTCGTTTTTCCCATATTCAGAATGCGGGCTATTTTTTCAACCGTCTTACCTCCATGCACATGCTTAAACTCGTCAGGATATTTATCAAGCAGATATTTGATGCGTTCTATTTCATGCAGCTTTTCTGCATCTGTCTTTGGGATGAAGCCATTAGTCGCATAAAGCTGGAACTCTGCCTGCACATCATCAACATGCTCTACCTTGCATGGAAGGAACTCAAACTCCTTAAGTCCTTCATGCTCTACCAGATACCTGCAGGCAAGTTTTCTGTGATGACCTGCAATGATTTCATATGTGTCAGTTCCGCTTTTTCGGACCAGTAAATCCTGAAGAACCCTGCCGGCCGATTTAATCAGTTCTGCAAAAGCAGCTATATCATCCTCTGTTGCACTTTTACGATACTGGTCTGTATTGTCAATGAGCTTGGTGTAATGTATCCATCTGGTCTCACTGCGTGGTCTGTTGTCAGTTTTCTTTACATCACTGTTAAATACAGCTCCGAATTTAGCCATGGAACTCACCTTCTTTCACGCCTAAAATCTCATTTGCAAGCTCCAGATAATCATCTGCTACCGGATTACTTTTTCTATGTTTTGCTACCGGCTTATAGAGCAACAGGGCATTATCAACTGCTGACGAAGCACTTACACATGTTGTAAGAAATGGATAATCATGTCTGCCAACAAGGTCCTCATAAATCTCTCTTTGTGCCCTTCTGTTTGAATTCACCATAGTCGCAAATACTTTCCATACCGGTGAACATACAGGCTCCATTAACTCACCATCCATAACCGGATATATATATCTAAGTCCATTTATCTTTTCATCTACAACTGATAAATTATCACGACAGAATTTATTCAGGCATACCGGAGTAAGCACCAAATCAGCTGCGCAAATACATGTAATAGTCAGCTGCTCAAAGGCAGGCCTCGTATCAATAAGGCATATATCATATCTGTCTGCCACGGTATCCAGTGCCTTTTTTATTACATCAATCTGTGATGCATCATCTTCCTCCAGTTCTGTGCTGCCCGGTATTATATCAATATTGCCATACCTGGTTCTATAAATGCTTCTCTTTACGTGTGCCGGATTCCGGTACACATCTTTGATTGACCGGTCTGTCTTTCTTGGTAAAAAGAATGGCGTTGAATTTGCCTGTGGATCAGCATCCACAACAAGAATCTTCTTTCCAAGCTGCATAAAAGAATATGCAAGATTTACTGTTGTAGTTGTCTTTCCTACTCCACCTTTTAAATTGCTGATAGTTATTTTGTACATCATAAAACCTCTTTTCTGCTACTTTCACAGCTATAAAACCTTTTAATAAACAGTTCTGATCCCCTTGAGTTCATCCGGTAATTGCTCAGGCAGATTATCCAAATCAAGTTTCATCAAAATTTTAAGTCGTTCACTTGACTTGTTGTCTGCTTTCACTGCTATATTTTTTCCATTCACATAATGTGTAGAGAAATTTCCTTCTCCATCGTACCCACACAGAATTTCTTCTTCATGTTCTCTACGATTCTGTATAATTATCCATGTTCCACAAGCCTGTGACCTTATTGTTATCTTTTCGTTTTCAAGCCACTCGCAGCCTTCATATTTTGAATAAACCAGCTCTTTTATTTTTGGCAGTTCAATATAACTTACATTCTGCGCACGTCTGAAAAGTTCTTTTTTACCAATATACTCGTAAATATTCTTTGCCATAAGTGGCTCCTTTCTCTGAAAATCGTAACTGATTTACAGTTTTACTTATTTTTTCTGATTAACTTACTGTCATCAAACCATTTAATACTGCTTCCTGCGAACTCCGTCTTTGGAATATACACACTAGCTGTTGATGTGAATAATTTGTCGCTTTTTTTAAAGTATGCTGTTGATGTTGTGTTCATTTTGCGTCCTCACTTTCTTATAAATGTTAGTAAATCAACTTTTGGCACATAACACCGTGTTTTATTGCATACCCACTGTGTTTTTTGTTACAATGTGTGTGCGGTGAATGTGTGTGTTTTAACATAGTGCCTATAGCGAATGCCACTTTGTATTACACCCCATTCTTTACAATTAAAAAACGCGGTAGAGTTAATTTCTTAACTCTACCGCGAGCGGTGTAGAATGCATAAGGATTAACTCTTTATGCATTTAATATAATACTTTACGTATTTTTTATATTTGTTACAGAACAGCCTCGTAAGTCCCCCCTATCCACATAATATAAAAAAACAGGCCCGGCAAAGCCGGACCTGCTTGAAATTCAAAAGCATGAATTATATTTTTAAATACTATACAGGATAAGCCTTATTCTCAGTATCAGCGGCCTTTGCATCAACACCTGTCTGCTGTGCCTGTCTGTACTTGAAGAAATCAGTAGCAACCTGTGGGAAAAGAGCATAAGAAAGAACGTCCTCATCCTGCTGTTTCCACTGCTTCATCTCAGCCTCAATCTTGTCAAGCTCTGGCTCGAGAAGATCTGCCGGACGACATGTGATGGCATTCTTCTTATCATCACCAAGAACCTTGTCAACAACCTCTGGGTTGAAAGGCTTGACTGTCTGACCATACTTACCAAGAAGGATATCCTTAGTCTCCTTAGTAGCAACCTTGTATCTCTCACCCATGAGTACGTTAAATACAGCCTGTGTACCAACGATCTGTGAAGAAGGAGTTACAAGTGGTGGCTCACCGAGGTCTTTACGCACACGAGGTACCTCTGCGAGAACCTCCTCGTACTTGTCCTCTTTGCCCTGCTCCTTGAGCTGTGAGATAAGGTTTGAAAGCATTCCTCCAGGAACCTGATAACGGAGAGTATTGATATTTACTCCGAGTACCTTTGGGTTCATGAGACCTGAAGCTAAAGCTTCCTCTCTCATTGGTCTAAAGTAATCAGCAATCTCACTTAAGAGATTAAGATCAAGACCTGTATCAAACTCTGTGCCCTTGAATGCCTCAACCATAACCTCTGTTGCAGGCTGGCTTGTTCCAAGAGCGAATGGTGACATAGCTGTGTCAATGATATCAACTCCGGCCTCAACAGCCTTCATGTATGTCATTGAAGCAACACCTGATGTGTAATGTGTATGAAGCTCGACAGGAAGGCTTGTAGAATCCTTTAAAGCCTGAACAAGCTCTGTAGCCTTTGCAGGAACTAAAAGACCGGCCATATCCTTGATACAAAGTGAGTCAGCACCCATGTCCTCAACTCTCTTTGCCATATCCATCCAGTAGTCAAGTGTGTAAGCATCTCCAAGTGTGTATGAAAGAGCTACCTGGGCATGTCCCTTTTCCTTGTTACATGCTGTAACTGCTGTCTGTAAGTTTCTGATATCATTTAAGCAGTCGAAAATACGGATGATATCGATTCCGTTTGCGATTGACTTCTGTACGAAATACTCAACAACATCATCTGCATATGGACGATATCCTAAGATATTCTGTCCACGGAAAAGCATCTGGAGCTTTGTATTTTTGAAGCCGTCTCTTAATTTTCTGAGACGATCCCATGGATCTTCCTTTAAGAATCTAAGGCAGGCATCGAATGTTGCACCACCCCAGCACTCTACTGCGTTGTATCCAACCTTGTCCATTTTGTCAACGATTGGAAGCATCTGCTCTGTTGTCATTCTGGTTGCAATCAGTGACTGATGTGCATCACGAAGAACAGTTTCTGTTATTTTTAATGGTTTCTTTACCACTTCTGACATGATTAATCCTCCTTAATTAAATCTAAATACCGAATATAGCCATGAAGCATCCGGCCGCTACGGCAGTTCCAATAACACCGGCTACGTTAGGTCCCATAGCATGCATAAGAAGGAAGTTTGTTGGATCCTCTTCTGCACCGACCTTCTGAGATACACGGGCAGCCATAGGAACAGCGGATACACCGGCTGAACCGATAAGTGGATTGATCTTGCCTTTTGTAAAGAAGCATAAAAGCTTTCCAAAAAGTACTCCGGCAGCAGTTCCCACCATGAATGCAATAAGACCAAGGATAACGATCTTGATTGTGCTCATATTAAGGAATGACTCTGCGCTTGTAGAAGCACCTACTGATGTACCGAGTAAGATAACTACAATGTACATAAGAGCATTGCTTGCTGTCTCCTGAAGCTGACGTACTACACCAGACTCACGGAAAAGGTTTCCAAGCATGAGCATACCAACGAGTGGTGCTGTAGTTGGAAGCAGTGTACAAACAACGATAGTAACTACTACAGGGAAGAGAATTCTCTCAAGCTTGCTTACAGGACGAAGGTTCTGCATCTTGATCGCACGCTCTTTCTTTGTAGTAAATAATTTCATAATTGGCGGCTGGATGATAGGTACTAATGCCATGTACGAGTACGCTGCCACGGCGATAGGTCCCATCAGACCTGTCTGACCTAATTTTCCGGCAAGGAAAATAGATGTAGGTCCGTCAGCTCCACCGATGATAGATACGGCTGCTGCTGCCTTGTCATTAAATCCGAGAAGGATTGCAAGGAAATAAGCTCCGAAAATACCAAACTGTGCTGCAGCTCCGAGTAAGAAGCTGATAGGGTTTGCGATAAGCGGACCAAAGTCTGTCATAGCTCCGACACCGAGGAAAATCAGTGAAGGAAGAATTGACCACTCATCAAGTGTATAGAAATAATAAAGTAAACCACCTACTCCATTGCTTGAGTGCTCCGGACTTACAATAATATCAGGATAGATATTAACAAGGAGCATACCAAAAGCAATAGGTACTAAAAGTAAAGGCTCAAATCCTTTTTTAATAGCCAAAAACAGGAATACACATGCTACGGCAATCATAACATAGTTTCCGACTGACAGATTAAAAAAGGCAGTCTGATGTAGGAGGTTTGAAAGTGTTTCACCTACGTAACTCAAATTAGTTTACCTCCTGGAATTAGTTTAATGTTGCAAGTAATGCACCTGACTCTACTGAATCACCAACAGCAACATCAATGCTTGCTACTGTTCCATCCTGTGGTGCAACAACAGGTGTCTCCATCTTCATGATCTCAAGAATAAGAAGTGTATCACCCTTCTTTACTGCATCGCCAACCTTAGCCTCGAGCTTAAATACCTTTCCGGCAGCTCCGGCCTCAACCTTGATGCTTCCTGCTCCTGCAGGTGCAGCAGCCTTTGGTGCAGCGGCAGCAGGTGCTGCAGCTCTTCTAGGTGTGCTGGCTGTGCTAGGTGTGCTTCCTGTCTCTTCTACTGTAACATCGTAAACATTTCCGTTAACGGTAATTGTATAGTTTTTCATCTCAAATGTCCTCCTAAATTATCTTCTATTGATTGAACGGACTACAAAGCCCTCTGTTGTAGTACCCTCGCTTGCTGCTATAGCTGCTGAGATAACAGCTACAAGCTCTGTATCATCTGTAAGGTCTGTAGCAGGTGCTGCTGCAACAACAGCCTCTTTCTTTTCAGGCTCGCTCTTTGCTTCTGCCTTCTTTGGCTTATTGCCGATAAGAGCAATAAACTTGAAGCAGTAAATGATAAGAGAGATAAGAATAAGTACACAGAATACAATACTCATTGAAATTACTGTGTTCTGTCCTGCCTTAGCAAGCTTCTGTCCCATTGTCTGAACAGGAGTAAGTGAGATACCTGTTACCTCCATGGTAACCGAATCATATACTAATTCGTATGTTACATCCTGCTTGCCAAATGTAAGTGTCATGTCGGTAGTGAGTGTACCACCTGACTTAGTTACTGTAAAATCCTTGCCATCAGTTGCATCCTTTACGTCTCCGTATTTGTCAACCAGATCAAGCCATGATGAAACGGCATCAAGCTCAGCGTCGATATTTTTCATTGAAACGCTTGCTCCCGACTGTCCGAGTGTGTTGTAAACAACCTCACCCTCTGTCATGCCTGTCTTCTCCTCAACTCCCTTGACACTCTTCTCATAGCTGTCATAACCGCCACAACTATCTACGAGTGCAATGTAGTTCTGGATGTTGCTAAGGCTGTCTGTTGCCTCAGTATGAAGCTCGTCTGCTGTGTATCCGCCGTATGTCTTTTCGGCATTGTCAGAGCCACATGCTCCAAGCATACATACAATCATAAGAAGGCTAAGGATATATGTTATTTTTTTCTTCATAACAAAATGCGCCTTTCTATTATTTAGTTCCGTGTTTCTTCTCTGGTGCATCTACATATTTGGTGTAAAGCATCTCAAAAGCACCTACAAGATATTTTCTTGTGTCAGCCGGATCAATGATGAGGTCTACATATCCTCTGGCTGCTGCTGATGAAACAGAAGACTGAAGCTTCTCGTAATCAGCTGCCTTCTCATCGATTTCCTTTGCATCAGCGCCCGGATACATAATCTCAGCTGCAATCTTTGAATCCATCATACCAATCTTTGCATCAGGGTATGCATAAACCATATCAGCTCCGATTGACTTAGAGTTCATTGCAACATATGCGCTTCCGTAAGCCTCTCCTGTAATCAGGTTAACCTTAGGACATGTTGCACTTGAGAATGCGTATGTCATTCTGGCAAGAGCCTTTGCAAGCTTCTTCTCAGAGCACATGCAGTTCTTGAATCCGTTTACATTTGTAAGTGTAAGTACAGGAATCGAGAAAGCATCACAGAATGATACAAACTCAGCTGCCTTGTTGCAGCCCTTTGCAGTAAGAGAAAGTGCAAACTCCTCTGCCTTCTTGCCCTCAGCATCATATACTGTGCTGCAGTTTGCAACTGCACCAACTGTCATGCCGTTTAATTTAACAAAACCTGTTACCATATTCTTGGCAAAGTCTTTCTTTGTCTCAAAGAATACATGATCATCAGAAAGCTCTGATAAGAGGAATCTTGGATCAGCCTTCATATCAGCCATGCTGTTACATGCTCTGTTGAGATCATCCTCACATGAGTCTGTATATACATCTCCCTCGTTGTTGAGCGGAAGCATGCTGACAAGAGCTCTGATATCAGCGATAATATCATCCTCTGAACCGATTCCGTCTACACATCCATTGTTCTCACTCTGGAATGAAGCTGCTGCTGTATCGCATTTCTCAACGCGGTTACCCTCTATTGCATCAGGAGTATTAACAAACATTCTGCCCTTAGACTCTTCGATATAAGCGAAATCACAAAGAGCCGGTACTACAGAAAGTCCGCCACCGCAGTTACCGAATACACCACAAATCTGTGGAATAACGCCACTTGCTGCAACTTCCTTGGCGTAAATAAGACCAAATCCGTCTAATGCATCAACTGACTCCTGAAGTCTGATACCACCGCAATCGATAAATCCGATAACAGGTGCGCCCATTTTCATGGCCATATCATATACAGAAGCAATTTTCTTTGCATGCATCTCGCCGATTGTTCCGTTAAGAACTGTTGCATCCTGGCTGTAGATAAATACAAGATTTCCATCAATCAGACCGTGTCCGATAATAACACCATCTGAAGGAGCTTTTGCTGCAGTAAGGTTAAAATCTGTACTGCGAGCTGTCACAAGAGAACCAATTTCCATGAAACTGTTCTCGTCGACTAACTTAGCAATACGCTGCATTGCCAAGCTTTGATTGTTACTACTCATTTTATATCCTCCATCTATAAAAAAATAAAATTTTTCGCTAGTATGATAATAGACTATTTCTAAATTTTTTTCAACTAATTTGTTAATTTTTTAACCTTATTTTTTGTTTAGAAAAAATTTCCTATATTAATTGTAAAATTCTTGAGAAAATTCTTGCAAATTATCTTATTCTTCTTGTTGTTTTCTATATATTTTAAGTCAATTGTGTTTCTATCCTCTTTTTTTACCGCCGGAGTTTCTTTTCCTGCTGCCTGTTTATCCGTTATATCTTCGTCAGCCGCCTGCTTATCCGTTGTCTGTGTATCACCGGTCTGTTGTGTTGTTACACAAGCAGCATCACAGTAAGAATCTTCGGCAGCATCTGAAACCGCATACTCCACCAGACTCTTTGCATCAGCCCACTTATAGTTTTTATTGTTTGGCCACCCACAGCCCAAGAGAGAAAGGCACATTCTCCTTCCATCCTTTTCAACTGCTGCGACATAACAGTAGCCTGCCTTTGTGGTAAAGCCGGTCTTTCCCGATATGCAGTAGTCCGTCTCCGTAAGGAGCCTGTTGTGATTGCTAAAAACCATCTGACCTTCCTCTGTCTCAAACGTGTACTGCATAGTCTGTGTTATTTCAAGAAACTGTGTTGATTTTGGTGATTTCCATGCACAATAAGACATTATAACACACAAATCTCCCGCTGTGGAGTGGTGAAAGCTTATATCATTCTCAGCATCCAGCCCGTTTGGTGTAATAAAATACGTGCCGAGGCACCCTATCTCATTTGCTTTTTCATTCATAAGCTTTGCAAAGCCCTCCGTCGAGCCGCCCACATGCTCCGCAATCGCATAGGCACAATCATTGAACGACTCAAGCATCATGCCATAGAGTAAATCCTTCATATTATAGCTATTCCCGGCCACAAGTCCAAGCTTGACCGCAGGCTGTGATGCGGCATTTTGTGAAATCGTAACAGTATCATTTATATCAGCTTTTTCAAGTGCAACAATGCACGTAAGAAGCTTTGTGGTGCTGGCATTTGCCATGCTGTCTCTCATATTTCTGCCATATATAAACGTCTCGTCATCCGCATCATATAATGCCGCAGAAACAGCATGAAGCTTTGGCTCATTTACGGCTTTGTCAGTATTTTTAGCAACAGTATTTTCAGCCGCCATAAACACACTTTTCTTTTCCAAACCGGGCATTTTTTGCTTTTCTAGTGTCTTAAAGCCAAGCAAACAGCTGACCGTACAAGCCAACACACAAATGAAAACTATTAAAGCTATTTTCGACTTATATTTTTTCAAAAAAATAATCATATAATTACCTCCATCGGTAATATATATGATTATTTGCATGTCCTTATTATATGAAATGGCAGCTTACGCAATACACCTGCACTACACATCAAGCTTCACGTGCATCTCCTCCTCTGCCTCCTGCTTAAACTCCTCAACCTGCACAGGGCTTAGTACCGGCAGCTCGTCGATAGACGAAACCCCAAAGCTCCTTAGAAATTCCTCTGTGGTTCCAAACAAAAGCGGCCTTCCCGGAGCATCAAGCCTTCCAAGCTCCTGCACCAGATTGTACTCGACAAGCTTGCTTATGGCATGTTCACTTGACACACCTCTGATTTTTTCTATTTCAGCCTTTGTTACAGGCTGCTTGTACGCTATGATTGAAAGAGTCTCTAAAAGCACATCCGTAAGCACCCTCTTCTTAGGCTGCTTTGCAATGCGGATGAGATATTCATACATCTGTGGCTTTGTACACATCTGATAAGCCCCATCAAGCTCTATGATATTCATACCTATATTTGAAGAGCTTCTATACTCCTTAATCAGCTCGTCAAGCAACTTTTTTGTTTCTTTTTCATTTAATTGTATTGCATCGGCTATCCTTCCAAGCTCCACGGATTCTCCCATGGTAAATAAAATAGCCTCTATTGCAGCTTTATAATTCATATATCATCAACCCCTCTTTATGCAGCAATCCTTGACTCAATCCGGATATCATCAAAAATATGCTCCTGAACGATAGTTAATTTGCCGGTCTTCATAAGCTCCAGTATTGCAAGAAATGTAACTATGATTTCCACTTTGCTTGACGATGCAGTAAGCAGCCCTCTGAAGCTGAAGTGCTTGTGTGAGGCAGCATAGTCTGTCAGATATTCCATCTTTTCCTCTAAGGAGACCTCTTCCTTTTCAATCTTTCCAAACTTCGAGCGGACCTTATCTATCTTTTCTTCCTGTCTCTTCATTATACTTTGAAAGATTCTGTTTAAATCAGAAAGACGGATATCTCCGACAAGCTCCTCAAGATTAACAGGCTCCTCATATGCAAGGACCTCATCAGGTATGTCCTTCTTCTTATACCACACCTTGCCGGCATCCAGCTGGCGATCCTTAAGCTCATTTGCCATGCACTTGTACATCTTGTACTCAAGCAGCTGCTGTACAAGCTCTGCTCTTGGATCTTCCTGCTCCTGCTCTTCTACCTCTTTCTTTGGGAGAAGCATCTTTGACTTTATGTCGAGGAGCGTAGCTGCCATCACGAGAAACTCGCTGAGCGTGTCCAGGTTATCCTTTTTCATCTGGTCCACATACTCCATGTACTGCGCTGTAATCTCGACAATCGGGATATCATAAATATTTACTTTATTTTTCTCTATCAGGTATAAAAGCAGATCAAGCGGTCCCTCAAACACCTGAAGCTTAAAAGTCATATCCATAATTTTTACTCCGTTAATCCCTCAAAAACTGTGCCATAACGTAATTGGCTACATCCTTTCCTCTCTCCGATAAATAGATATGCCCGTCCTTTACCACGAGCAGCTCCTGTTTTTTCAGGCTGTCTATCGTATCCTTGTAGATTGCATCTATCGAAATACCAAATGCCCTCTCAAAGGCTTCTCTTGTGACCCCCTCATTCATACGAAGTCCAAGAAACATAAACTCCTCCATCTGTTCCTTTTTGTCTATAACATCAGCTGCCACATGCAGATTGGCCTTAAATATATCATCACCCACATCATGTATATGACGGCAGCGCGACAGATATTCATCCATATCGGATGTATTGGTATATCTGACATTTGATATAAGCGATGCCGCCCCTATTCCAAGTCCTAAATAGTCAGCTCTGGTCCAGTAGCCTATATTATGGCGGCACTCCATACCTCTTTTAGCATAGTTAGATGTCTCATACTGCCTGTAGCCGGCATCCATAAACGCCTTCTGTCCCGCCTTTTCCATATCATATAACTCGTCCTCGTCAGGCAGAAACTCCGTTCTCATGCCCGCCTCCTGGCGCACCATGTCAAACTTGTACTTTTCATAGAAAGGAGTACCCTTTTCCACTATAAGAGAATACGCCGATATATGATCCGGATGAAGCCTTATGATCTTGTTTACTGTCGCCATATACTGTGACGCTGACTGTCCCGGCAGACCATACATCAAATCTACATTGATATTTTTAAAGCCCACGTTTCTGGCTAACTCGTAATTCGTCACAAACTGTTCAAAGGTATGTATACGCCCGAGCCGCTTAAGCTCATCATTATTTGCCGACTGCAGTCCTATGGACAGGCGGTTGATTCCCGCATCCTTGTATGCTAAAAGCTTTTCCCTGCTAAGCGTACCGGGATTGCACTCTATGGATATCTCAGCATCAGGCAGCACATTAAAGCAGTCAAACACACACTCCATCAAAGCAGCAATCCACTGCTCATCTATAGAGCTTGGTGTACCTCCTCCGATATAGACAGATGACACCTGATAGTTCTTCATAAGCGGGCCGTAAAATATCATTTCCGCCATAAGCCCCTTGACATAACGAAGCTTTGCATCATCGTCTGCGGGAAATGATAAAAAATCACAATATTCACATTTTCTCACACAAAATGGTATATGAACATAAATCTCAAGATTCTTCATATGTGCGATTACTCCTCATCCAGCTTAAGCACACTCATGAATGCCTCCTGTGGTATCTCTACATTGCCCACCTGGCGCATCCTCTTCTTTCCTTCCTTCTGCTTCTCAAGCAGCTTCTTCTTACGTGAAATATCACCACCATAGCACTTGGCAAGTACATCCTTTCGAAGCGCCTTAACCGTCTCTCTTGCTATAATCTTGCCACCGACTGCTGCCTGAATAGGTATCTCAAACAGATGCCTTGGTATCTCACCCTTAAGCTTCTCGCACATCTTACGGCCTCTTTCGTATGCACTCTCCTTGAATACGATAAATGAAAGTGCATCGACCATTTCCTTATTGATTAAGATGTCAAGCTTGACAAGCTCTGAGCGCTCATAATCCTTCATCTCATAGTCAAACGAAGCATATCCCCTCGAGCGTGATTTTAAAGCATCAAAGAAATCATAGATAATCTCATTTAATGGCAAGTCGTACTTTATGAGAGCTCGTGTTTTTTCGATATACTCCATGCTGATATAGACTCCTCGTCTCTCCTGGCACAGCTTCATAATCGCACCGACATAGTCACTTGTGACCATAATCTCTGCAGATACGTATGGCTCCTCCATATACTCAATCTCTGACGGATCCGGCATATTTGAAGGATTGGTCAGATCTATCACCTCACCGCTTGTCTTGTGAATCTTGTAAATAACACTAGGTGCAGTGGTAACGAGATCCAGATCAAACTCTCTCTCCAGTCTCTCCTGAATAATTTCCAGATGTAAAAGACCAAGGAATCCGCATCTGAAGCCAAAGCCAAGTGCCAGTGATGTCTCAGGCTCAAACTGTAATGAAGCGTCGTTGACCTGCAGCTTTTCAAGCGCATCCCTTAAATCAGGATACTTTGCACTGTCCGCAGGATAAAGACCACAGTAAACCATAGGGTTGACCTTCTTATAGCCCGGGAGTGCCTCATCGCACGGTCTGTCAACGAGTGTAACTGTATCACCCACGCGTGTATCCCTGACATTTTTGATGCTGGCCGCAATGTATCCAACCATACCGGCCGAAAGCTCATCGCATGGTATAAACTGGCCTGCGCCAAAATAGCCCACCTCTGTAACCACATCAGATGCACCTGTAGCCATCATCTTTATTGTGTCTCCTACCTTTACAGAGCCCTCTCTCAGTCGGCAGAAAATAATGACTCCCTTATAAGAATCATATGTTGCATCAAATATAAGTGCCTTAAGCGGTGCATCTTTATCGCCTGTTGGTGCCGGAATCTTTTTTACAATCTGCTCCAGCACATCCTCTATATTGAGTCCTGTCTTTGCGGAAATACGCGGTGCATCCATAGCTTCAATACCGATAACATCCTCAATCTCCTGTGCCACCTCATCCGGGCGCGCACTCGGCAGATCCACCTTATTTATAACAGGAAATACATCCAGGTCATGATCCAGTGCAAGGTAAACATTTGCAAGTGTCTGTGCCTCAACGCCCTGGGCCGCATCCACTACAAGTATAGCTCCGTCACATGCCGCAAGACTCCTTGATACCTCATAGTTAAAATCCACGTGTCCCGGTGTATCTATCAGATTAAAAATATACTCTTCGCCATCCTTTGCGGTATATATAATACGGACTGCCTGAGACTTGATTGTGATACCACGCTCTCTCTCTAAATCCATATTGTCGAGCACCTGAGCCTGCATTTCCCTGCTGGTAAGTGTGCCTGTTTTTTCTATAATTCTGTCCGCGAGTGTAGATTTACCGTGATCAATATGGGCAATAATACAAAAATTGCGGATTTTGCTCTGATCTATTGACATATGTCCTCCTAATGCTTTCAATAACTCATCAAAGTTTATCAGATTTGTGAAATAAAGTCTATATTATTTTAACACTTTATCAAGTATATCTGCAAGTGGTTCCATTGCATTGTACGCCTCCTCCTTGGTATTTGTCTGCGCTCCCACCTCCACGAGCAGCGATTTCGGACACAGATGCATATTATATCTGTAGCCCTTTAAGTATATGCGCCTTGCAAGCCCCGGATAATACTCATTTGCCATGAGCTGCAGCTGAAATGAAAACGCCAGATTATCCACCAGATACTCATTGGGCAGACTATTAATCGGTCCCCTTGCAGCAGTGCGGCACAGCCCGTTAAAAAACATAATCTGTGCCATAGGCTTTCCATCTATTGTGGCAGCAAGCCTTGTAGTCTCAGCCACTCCATCCCTGTGCAGGTCAATAACCACCTTTATAGACGGATTTTTCTCAATAATCTCTGTAATCTCAGGAAGTGAATTGGAATACGCATGGTCGCGGTCATTCACATCATACTGCCCCTTGTGATGCAGCACATTGTAGCCGTATTTTTCCCTCAAAAGTGATTCAAGCCTGTCACCCACTCCAACTACGGTCTCTGTCTCTGATGTATCAAGGGAATCACTGTACCCCTCCTGCGAATGTGTATGGTATATGAGTATATCAGGACCGTTGCCTGACTTTTCTATAGACATATCACGCCCAAGCAAAACCTCCTCACATAGCTCATCGGCTCCAATATATGTAGTCTTGTCCACCTGATAATAGTTTTTTACCAGATTGTCAAAGCTCATATCTACCTGCGGCATTTTCACGTTCTGCTGCTCCTTGAGCTCTGCTGGCTCACCGTTTTTTTCAGCTTCATCAACAAATGCCAGTTGGTCGGTATCCGGCAGCATATTGTTCCTGACACTTGCATTTTCATTTTCCATCGCAGCAAGCTCCTCATATGAGAGAATACCTCCTGCTGTATCCTCATCCTCCACAATACGCAGCTCCTTCTTTTTTGAATCGTCACACTCCTTGTCAGAATATGTAAGGTGCGGAAATTTTTCTTCCACGAACTTCTTTCCCACACCATCACCGCAAAACAGCATAGACGCAATATATATAAATGCTATAAGCACAATCATTTTTTTCTTCACAATATCATCTCCCATCTAAAGCATCAGGCAGCCCCTGCTACATAAAGCTTATGCGGCTGGCTCTAATGATATTCGAAGCAATAAAATTATTCACTATAGTCATCATATTCATCGTTTGAAAAAGCCATATTTATGCCCTCAGATAAAAGCCCTGCCAGTCTCTTAACCGTCTCGTCAATATCCTTCGGCGTCACAAACATGCCATTTAACTTAGGCGACATGAGCTTTGCGGTGTTCTCCCGGCTGGCATTTACCGCATCTGAAACAATAGTCACCGCATCAATGACTGTCGGAATACCAATTGCGATAACAGGCACTCCGAGATTACCATGGTTAATACCGTCCCTGTGGTTTCCTACCCCGCTTCCGGGCACTATGCCTGTATCCGTCAGCTGTATGGTACAGCCCAGCCTCTTTGTACTGCGTGCCGCAAGCGCATCAATTGTCACAACAAAATCAGGCTTCACCTCTCTCACCACACCCTTTATTATTTCAAGGCACTCCATGCCTGTCTGAGCCATCACGCCCGGCACCAGGCTGCACACACTGTTTACATTCTCGTTGCTAAACGCATACCTGCCATATTCCTTTACTATATGGCGGGTGATAAACAAGCTGTCAACGCATCTTGGCCCAAGCGCATCAGGAGTTACATTTCTGTTTCCAAGCCCGACAACAAGCGCCGCATATATACGCTTGTCACAGACAGCCTTTACAAAGCTCTTAAGCTCTCTTGAAAGCTCCCTCGTCACAGCCTGACAGCACTCCTCATCTCCCTCGGACAGCATAGCAGCCTCAATTGTCACATATTTTCCTTTAGGACGGCCTGTAGCCCTGACTGCATTTTCCGAGTCAATTGTCACTACACTGACTATGATTCCATTATCCAGCTTTTTTTCAGAGAAATTCACACCTCTCATATCTGTGTTTGCCTTTTTAAGGCTCTCCTGCGTCTCAAGCGCCAGATCAGTTCTTGCACACCATTTATCAGCCGACAAATCAATACACCTCCCCTGTATGATATTCCAAAATCATATATATGTTAATTTTTTGCAATTTTTTTCAAAATATGTATTGACAGAGCAGAAAGGTTGACATATTATATTCTAGTATGTTTGTGCCAAAGCGTCCGTGTCTGTTTTGGCATACATTAGATTAAATATTTGGAGGTGTACGAGTTGGCTAACATTAAATCAGCAAAAAAGAGAATTTTAGTAACAGAAACTAAGGCTGCAAGAAATAAAGCAATCAAATCAGGAGTTAAGACAGCAATCAAGAAGGTTGAGGCTGCTGTAGCTGCAAATGATAAGGCTGCTGCTGAGGCTGCATTAAAGGATGCAACTTCTGCTATCGCAAGCGCTGGTTCAAAGGGTATCTTCCACAAGAACAACGCAGCCAGAAAAGTATCTCGTTTAACAAAGCTTGTTAACGGATTAGCTTAATTACTATATAACAATAAATAAAAACCCATCGGTGCCGTCATACCGATGGGTTTTTTATTTGCTTTTTTGTATATTTGCGTTATATCATTTACTGCCTGTCGCATGAGTGCCTGTCATATCTGCAGAGTAATGCACTATAAAAAGCTCCACAGCCATCTGGTCATTCATCCTGCCGGTCTTCACAGCCTCCTCATATGCCACACCGTCTCTCACAGCCCTCTTTAAATCATCCAGTGAATATGCCCTGCACTGCGCCTGATATTTGCGCACCGCCCACTCCGGACATCCGGCCTTTGATGCTATATCCTTGTTTCCAAAGCCCTTATTTATCATGGCTTTCACATTCATCAGTATATTGAACTGGCGCGATATAAGATACATAATACGCATGGCCGGCTCTTTAAGTGCCAGCAGATCGTAATACAGCTCAAGCGCACGCTTTTGTTTGTGTGATGCAATCGCATCAACCATCTCAAACACCTTGTTTGTGATCTGCTCTGTCGTTACAGCCTCAACATCCGAAAGCTCAATCACGTCCTTGTCCATGCAGTAGCACAGCAGCTTCTCAAGCTCCTTGTCGATATTTTCCATATCTGTGCCGGTTTTTTCTATAAAGCTGTTGTAGGCAGCCTGACTCATACCCTTTCCATCTTTTCTAATCCTTATTCCTATCCATCTGGCAAGTGTCTCATCCGTCTGTTCCTTGAACTCAACAGGATTACCGCACTTGGCTGCCGCCTTATAAAGCTTTGAGCGCTTATCAACGCTCTCCTCAACAAATATAAAGTGCGTGCTCTCAGGTGAATCCTTTAAATACTCTCCAAGCTCATCGCCTGCCTTTGAAAAAATGCCTGCATCCTCTATAAGAATCACTCTTTTATCCGCAAAAAACGGAAGTGTCTCCGCCAGGTCAATTATCTCCTTCTGGTTGATTCCATCGCCCTCAAACGATGAAAAGTTCATGCTGTCGCCCTCACTTACCATAGCCTTTATCAGCTTGTCCCTGTACTGTTTTATGAGGTATCTCTCCTGTCCATACAGCAGATAAACCTTTTTGAAATCTCCTGCTTTTATATCATTGTCTATTGTTTTCATATATAGCACTCTCTTTATACTTAATCTGACCACTTTGCATTGTGTATAAAATTCGGCACTTTGCATCCATAAGCCTATCCATGGCTTCATCAGCCGGATGTCCATAGCGGTTCTCTACCGCGCATGATACTGCAGCCCATCTTGGGCTTAAAGCCTCAATCCAGTCTGCAGAGCTTGAATACTTGGAGCCATGATGATTTGCCTTGTAAAAATCCACAGAAAGCTCATCCCCATACTCATTAACAAGCTTCTTTTCTACCTCAGATGATATATCTCCACCGAAAATACCACTAAACCTGCCATCCGTGAGCTTCAGCACAAGACACATATCGTTTCTGTCTAAGGCAGTATCAGCAGGCCCCGGATACAGGCACATGATGCCATCAGCTTCTTCATTTGCAGTACTGCGCGAACCTGATGCATCATTTATTTCAATCGAATCCCCCTTTGACATAAGGCATATATCAATTCCTGCATCCTTAGCTTTAAAAAGCAGCTCCTCCATAGCTTCCTCATTAGCCGCTGCTTCTGCCACAACTATATGCTCTATAGTATACCCGCTGTCTATCACCTCAGACAATCCGCTTATGTGATCACTGTCTGCATGTGAAACAAACCAGTATGATATACTCTGTATGCCATTATACTTAAGAAACGGCATAATCACATTCTCGCCAAGCTGTTTTCGGTCAGAGCTTCCTCCATCAATAAAGATGCATGTGCCTGACTCAAAGCGGTAAAATATGCCATCTCCCTGCCCCACATCAAGTATATCAAGCTGCGCAGCAGTTTTTGGCTTCACAAGCAAAATTGCAAGCAGGACTGCTGTGCACACCACTCTTTGGACACTGTAAAGGATTTGGCTTTTTTCTTTTGAGCCACACTCTATGGCACGTTTTTTAAGCGCAAATGCCACCAAAAAGCCACTCATAACAGCATAAAAAAGGAAAATCCTGTATCCATCAGGCGCTCCTGTGATAACCGATGCCCCCGGAAGCTTCATAACAAGACTGCAAAGCACCTCATAGAGTTTTAACACCGCAAATGCAGGAAACACCAGCAGTTTGCCTGGCATCACGCCAAAGCAGCCTGCGACAGACGAAAGCAGACCCGAAATAAATACGACAGGTAAAGCCGGTATCACAATGAGATTTACAAACACCGCAAAAAGAGGCAGCTCATAATAGTTCATAACCACAACCGGAAGCATCGGAAGCTGTATGGATACTGATGCCCAGAATTTCCCGCCCTTAGGTGCACTCATCAAAGGCGTCACAATACCTATAGCAAGTATTGCACCTACCGAGAACACAAATCCGGCATATCCCAAAACCATAGGATTGTCCCACAACAGGTAAATGACCATGATGCCAAGAGAATTGAGCATATCTGTACATCTGCCTAAAGCTGCCGCAAGCATTGTAAGTATGAACATTCCCACGGCACGCCTTGTGGACACGGCATTTCCTGTCATAACAGCATAGCTTAGTATAAGTGCCGCAGAACAGACAAATGCCGCTGTATAGCTCACCCTTCTTTTTCTGAGAAGCTTGTAAAAGGCCATGCCAACTATAGAAATATGAAGTCCGGAAATAGCCAGTATATGTGAAATACCACTGACCTGGTATAAATCCTTTATCTCATCATCCAGATACGACTTGTCTCCAAGCAGCATAGACGAAAGCACTCCTGCCGTTGTCTCATCAGTCACCTCAAGAAGTGAAGCTGACAGCGTATCACGAAGTTTTTCAAGTCTGTGGTAATACCATGCATGTTTACCGGCGCTTGTCTTAATACTGTCTGCATTCACCGAGAAATCAATTCCCTGCGAGCGGTAAAAACGCTCTCTGTCAAACTCTCCCTCATTGGTTGCAGACTTAAACAAGCCTATCTTGCCACAAGCTTTCATATAATCGCCCAGATGTGCGTTTTTGCTGTCACAGTATACCACGACATCACCACAGGATATTTTTCTGCCAAAAGCCTTGCCGTACCCGGGCTGCACTACGCAGTCTGTCATATAATACCTGTATGAGAAATACTTGTATTCAGTTTTATAAATCTTCCCCCAGACGATGACAGATTTTTCATCTGTCATATACTGCATATAGCTGTCACGGTTTTCTTCTACCGAAGTGTATCTGAATTGTGCTGTGGCAAAAACAGCTGACGATATCAGGATAAGCAAAACAACTATGCGCCTGACACCGGAAAAACTGCCCTTAGTCGCCACACACTCAGCTATTAAAATCACAAGCAGTATGGCAAAGGTCAAAAACCCAAAGCCCCTGCCATACATACCGGAAACAGTTCCTGCAGTATAGACCAACGCAAATAAAAACATCGGTCTTTTACTAATACTCATCTCCTCCTAATCCAATCTATTCTATTTTTCAGTTTTTTCCGTGGAATCATCAGAATCAACTATGTCCTTATTAAACTCATACATGTCGCTTAGCTTGTAATTATAAAGCAGCATGCCGTCATTCTCACCGTCAAGTGAGATCTGTACCTTGTCCACAGTAGGAAGTGAGGTGAGTGAATTAACTATCGAATACAGCACCACATCCTCTGTCAGCTTATTGTCAATAGTATTTCTGAACGAAGAGTCAAAGTTCAGATAGCATATTCTATCTGCCACAGACACATTGATAAGCTTTGTTGTGCCCGGAAGAGTTGCCTTGAGCTTAGAGCCCTTCGGTCCCTCAATAAGCTGCTCAACAACAAGCTTTTCAAGCGCTATATTTGAGCTGTAATGTATCACTCTGGTCTGTTTTTCAAGCCCTGTACCATCCTTGTCAGCAAAATAAAGCGTGAGCGTCTCCTTCACACTTGTATTAATCTGCTCACCCGGATTCTCAACAAAATCATCAGCACCCATGCTACCGACAATCTCATCATCCGAGTCCACAAGAGGAATACTGTTTACGGTAAATGTCACATACGAAATACTATCCAGCTGTGTAAGCGTGCGGACTACAGAAGCTCTCAAAAGCACCTCCTGCGCAGCCGTAAGGTCATAATACTCCTTGCTGAAATCCACAGTACAGTTATAGTTTTTCTCCTCATGACCTCTCACAGACACCTCATCCGGAATCGCCTTGCGCAGTCTTGAGTCTTCAGGCTTATCCTGCATTCTCCCAAGGAGCTCATCCACCTGCTTGTCCACATCTGAGTTTTTGCTTCTAAGCACATATGACTCCGGCACGCTGCTCGTAACATCCATATTCAGACAAAACACCTCAACCGTATTGTCTGCTTTTTTCTTTGTGCAGCCGCCCATGGAGAGCAGAATTACTGCAGTGAGCACGAATATAATTATTCTTTTCACGTCAAGCCTCCTATACAATATAGTTGAGCGGTATACGCACATCAAAGGTAGTGCCCTCTCCCATCACACTGTGAGCCTTTATAGCTCCCCTATGCATAAGAATAGAGCTTCTTGTAATGGCAAGTCCCAGACCTGTACCGCCAATCTCTCTCGAATGCGACTTGTCCACGCGATAAAATCTCTCATAGATGTGCTCTAAGGACTCCTCCGGTATACCGATACCGTTGTCCTCCACCTTCAGATAGAAATACTGATGGTCCGCATTTAAGGATACATGCACATAGCCACCGGTCTCGTTGTCATTGTACTTGATTGCATTCTCAATGAGGTTTGTAAAAGCAAGCGTCAGCTTCACCTCATCTATCTCTGCAGTTACCGGTCTGAAGCTCTCGAGTACAAGCTCCACCTGCTGCTTGTCAGCAATCGGCTGAAGTCTCTTCATAATCTGCTCGAGCAGGTCATTGATATTAACACTCTCGATATTCAGCGTGGCAGCCGACTTATCCATCTTGACCAGTGATAACAGGTCATTTATTATCTTTGTCTCTCTGTCTATCTCGCTTGTGATATCTCCCATGAACTCCCTGTACATCTCAATCGGAGCCTCATCACCCATGCTGTTGATGGAATCTGCGAGTACCTTCATGGAAGTAAGAGGTGTCTTGAGCTCATGTGACACATTCGATACAAACTCCTGTCTGGACTCATCCATGACCTTCATTCCGCTCATCAGCTCATTAAAATTCCTGCTTATTATAGCAGTCTCCGCATAGTCATCTACATCCAGCTGCTCTTTTCCAAAGCCATCCTTAATGTCTGATATCTCGTCAGAAAGCTTCTTAATCGGTACAAAAAGGTGCAAAAGTACAAGCACACCAAAAAAGAGCACCACCGCACCTGCGATAATGGCAACAGTCACCGCAATCTGTGTCAGATACGACATATTTAGCGATATATTGTCCGTCGACACACTTACAACAAGTGCTCCCTCTATCTTTGAATCCTTGTCGTTTGGATTGCTTATCGGAACAGAAAGCTCGATATAATGGTTTTTAGAATCATAGTTCGTAATCTCTGAAGCTGAGAAGGTCTTGATAACCTCCTCTGAGACAATAGTATTGCCATCATCTAAATTGTAAGTATCCTTAATAATCTTAAAATGCTTGTCAACTATGAGCACACGGCCCTCATATATAGTAGTAAGAGTGTCAATCTGAGCATCAATATTGCTCAAGTCACCGCCATCCTCATCAAAGTATTTACTTGTGGATATCTTGTTTGCGAGGATCTTTGCCTGACTAAGCACTTCGCTTTCGCGGATTGAAACCGCCCTGGACTCGTAGGTGTTAAGTATGCCGAAGCATAGCACCACCTCCGGTACCAGAACGAGAACAAAAATCATGAAAATCAGCCTGGATTTCAGACTCTTATAAAATGCAAAATGTACTTTACTCTTAAACATTTTAGAACCTTTCTGAAAGTATTACTTCTGGTTGTAGTAATATCCCACACCCCACTTGGTATGAACGTACTTCGGCTCGCTTGGATTTGCCTCAATCTTTTCACGAAGACGTCTGACATGCACATCAACCGTACGCACGTCACCCGGATAATCCTCGCCCCATACAATCTTTAAAAGGCTCTCCCTACTGTACACTTTATTTTCATTTTTGATCAGAATCTCGAGCAGCTCAAACTCTCTTGCAGTCAAATTGATTTCATTATCATTTATGAACAGACGTCTGCTGTCACAGTCGAGCTTGATATCACCCTTTTCGATTACAGATGACTGTACCTGTGGTGCGCGTTCCGGTGAAGTGCGCCTCATGATTGCCTTGATTCTGGCCTTTACCTCAAGAATATTAAATGGCTTTGTGATATAGTCATCAGCGCCGTACTCAAGTCCTAAAATTTTGTCCATGTCATCGCCCTTTGCAGTGAGCATGACAATCGGAACATCAGAAAACTCCCTTATTGCCTGACACACCTCAAAGCCATCCATCTTTGGAAGCATGACATCTAAAAGAATCATATCATATGAATTGGCCTTCGCCATATTTAAGGCCTCCTCACCGTCATATGCACAGTCTACCTCCATGCCATCCTGCAGCAGACTGAAACGTATTCCTTTTACAATTAACTTTTCGTCGTCAACGACCAGCACTTTTTTTGCCATTTATACACTCCTAATTTACTGTTATATCATCTTTTATTTTATTAAACATTGCTTCACCAATGCCGGACACCCTCGTGATATCCTCAATCGAAGAAAACAATCCATTTTTAGCGCGATCTTCAACAATACTCTTTGCCTTGCTCTCACCAATTCCGGAAAGAGCCATTAGCTGCTCGACAGTTGCGGTATTGATATTGAGCTTGCCATCCTTTACGCCTATATGCTCCTCAGCGCCGCCCTTCATCAGCGAGCCATCTATGCCGGTGGTATATGTGCCCTCAGGTATGTGATCCGACTTAAGCTCCTCTACAGTCGGGAAATACAGCATCTGCCCATCATACAGCTCTGATGCCAGATTCCAAAAGCTCTTGTCAGCTGTTTCCAGCATGCCTCCCGCCATATCAACGAGCTCACAAACTCTCGCGCCCGGCTTTACTCTGTATACACCGGGATTGGCAACCTGACCACAGATATAGACGCACCACTCAGTAGATTCATCAGTGTCATCTGCTGTGTCTTTTGCCTTCTGCTCCTGTTCTCCATCGGATGAAGCTTTCTTCTCCTTGGAATCAGCAGTCTGTCTGTTTACATCACTTGAAACCACAGCAGTCTGCTCCGTTTCAGAAGCAAAATGAACTGTGGCATCATCCTTTTTACAGCCGCAAAGGCCAAACGCTATTGTTAAAATAAACGCACTTAATAATATTATTTTTTTCATATGGTCTCCTTTGATTAATATCATAATCTCAAAGGAGAAATCGATGTCCTCTTTATTTTACAGACTTTTTGACAGTATTACAAGTGTTGTTTCAAGTTTTTCTATCATTTCGTCAACATCACTCTTTTCGATAACAAGAGGAGGCACAAATCTGAGCACATTGCTGCCTGCCGTAATGACTATAAGGCCTTGATTTAAAGCCTCTGCTGAGACCTTTCCTACAGGAAGGCTGCACTCCACGCCCTGCATGAGTCCCATACCCCTTCTGGCTGTGAGACAGTCGAATTTTGCAACAAGCTCATCAAGCTTCTTCTCCAGGTAAGGTGCAACCTCCTTTACATGGCTTACTATATCAAGACGCTTAAACTCATCAAACACTGCACTTACTGCGGCTCCTACGAACGGATTGCCACCGTATGTGGTGCCATGGTCGCCCGGTGCAAGGGATTTGTCTGCCACCCTCTGTGTCATGAGGAAGGCACCAACAGGCACGCCACAGCCGAGTGCCTTCGCACAGGTCATGATATCAGGCTTCACATCATAGTTCTGCCATGCGAACATCTCGCCACTTCTGCCCATGCCGCACTGTATCTCGTCAAGAATAAGAAGAATATCCTTTTCATCACAGAGAGCTCTCACTCCCTCGATAAACTCCTTCTTTGCCGGGTAAATACCGCCCTCACCCTGAATAGTTTCCATAATAATGGCGCAGGTTTTGTCTGTCACCTGAGCCTTAACGCTCTCTAAATCATTAAAATCCGCAAATTTAACGCCCGGCATAAGTGGTTCAAACGGCTCCTGATAATGTGCATTGCCGGTGACAGAAAGCGCTCCGATGCTTCTTCCGTGGAAGGAATGGTTCATGGCAATTATCTCATGACCTGCATGGCCGTCTCTTGTAAAGGCATATTTCTTTGCAGCCTTGATAGCGCCCTCAATAGCCTCTGTACCACTGTTGGTAAAGAAAATACGGTCCATTTTGCTTGCCTTAAGCACCTTGTCTGCCGCCTCGATGACAGGCGCATTGTAGTAGAGGTTTGATGTATGTAAAAGCTTATCAACCTGTGCCTTTAATGCCTCCTTGTGGTGCTCATTACTGTAACCAAGTGCACATACAGCTATTCCTGCGGCAAAGTCCAGATATGCATTGCCGTCTGTATCATAAAGATGTACTCCCTCGCCGTGATCGAGTACAAGTGAAAATCTGTTGTAGGTATGAAGCAGTTCCTTTTCTGCCTCATCAATGTATGACTGTTTATCCATATTATTGCTCATTGTTAAATTTCTCCTCCGAATCTCCAAGAATAGCTGTTCCGATTCCTCTGTTTGTGAATATCTCAAGCAGTAAGCAGTGCGCGATACGTCCATCAAGAATATGAACTCTTGAAACTCCGTTATCGATGGCATCTATGCAGTTGTTAAGCTTAGGAAGCATGCCTCCGCCGATAAAACCATCACCTATAAGCTTCTTTGCATCTGAGACTGTAAGTTCTGAAATAAGTGTATTCTTATCTGAAGGATCCTTGTATACACCCTCGATATCTGTGAGGAACGCAAGCTTTTCTGCTGATACAGCTCTTGCGATAGCACATGCTGCATCATCTGCATTGATATTATATGTATTGTATTCGTCATCAAGACCGATTGGACACACAATTGGAAGAAAATCCTTCTCGAGCAGGTCATAAAGAATTTTTGGATTGACATCAGTGATTTCACCGACAAAGCCTATATCCTCTCCGTTTGAATACTTTTTCTTAACCTTTAAGAGACCTCCGTCCTTGCCACTCACTCCGACAGCCTGCACACCAAGCTCCTCAACAAGTGTAACGAGAGATTTGTTTACCTTATTCAGTACCATCTCGGCAATCTCCATTGTATCGGCATCAGTCTTTCTGAGTCCGTTTACAAATACAGGCTCCATGCCGACCTTTCCTACCCATTTGCTGATTTCCTTGCCTCCGCCGTGTACGATGATAGGCTTGAAGCCGACCAGCTTAAGAAGTGTGACATCCTGGATCACCTGCTTTTTAAGCTGTTCGTCAACCATTGCAGATCCGCCGTACTTTACAACGATAATCTTTCTGTTAAATCTCTGTATATACGGAAGTGCCTCTATGAGCACCTGTGCCTTTTCCATTACCTGTTCCATGTTCTTATCTGCCATTGTACCGCTCCTTATTTGTTAAATCTTGTTATATTTTCTTCGTTAAGTGTGAAATCATAGTAGTTTAAGTCTTCTCTGAATGTCCATCCCTCTTCCTTCCAGAAGTGGTTGCCCAGCTCATTCACCTTGAATGCTATGATTGACACCTTGTTGATATGCTCTGCCTGAAGTGCTCTCATGCAGGCAACCACCATACCCTTCCCGATGCCGCACTTCCTGTAATGCTCATCCACGCATACATGATACAGGCAGCCTCTTCTGCCATCGTGACCGCAGAGTATCGCTCCAACAATCTTTCCATCTTCTACCGCTACAACACTCGTAGTCGGATTTCTCTTAAGAAATCTAAGGACTCCCTCTCTCGAATCGTCAATAGAACGGATTCCAAAGCCGTGGATGGTCTGCCATAGGCTGTACACCTCGTCATAGTCATCTATCGTCATAACCCTTATTTCATATTTATTCTCATTACTCATTTTATTAAATCATCCTTATATTTTTATATAACTATCAGCATCATAAAGCATCTTTCTGATAATTACTTTTCTATTATTAATTGTTACGGGAACATAGGAACCATATTGAGTCCCTCTGCCTCATCGAAGCCAAATAACAGATTCATATTCTGAACCGCCTGTCCTGCAGCACCCTTTACCAGATTGTCAAGAGCACCCATCATAATAATTCTGCCGGTTCTCTCATCAATCACAAAGTTTACATCCACATAGTTGCTGCCCTCAACCCACTTTGTCTCAGGGCAGACACCTTTTTTGAGTACTCTGACAAACTTCTCATTTGCATAATACTTATCGTAAACTGCCTTAATCTCATCATATGTAGGAAGTGTTCCGTCAGGCTTTTTCTTAAGTGTCGCATACTCTGTAGCGAGGATTCCTCTGTTCATCGGAACAAGATGCGGAGTAAAGTTGATAAGGATTTCTTTTCCTGCCGCATATCCAAGCTGTTCCTCTATCTCAGGTGTATGTCTGTGTGAGGCAACGCCATATGCCTTCATGCTCTCATTTACTTCACAAAACAGATTAGGTGTCTTTGCACCACGTCCTGCGCCAGATGTGCCTGACTTTGCATCGACGATAAGTGTATCTGTATCAATAAGTCCCTCCTTAACAAGCGGATAAGCTGTAAGGATGGAGCATGTGGTATAGCAGCCAGGATTTGCAACAAGCCTTGTCTCCTTTGTGACCTTGTCCCTGTTTATCTCACACAGACCATATACAGCCTCATCAATAAACTGTGGCGACTTGTGCTCAATCTTGTACCATTTCTCATATGTGGCTACATCCTTGATACGGAAGTCCGCTGACAGATCGACAATCTTTACCTTACTTAATATATCCTCAGTGAGCACGCCTGCCAAAAAGCCCTGTGGGGTCGCAGTGAAAATCACATCAACAGACTCTGCAAGCTCCTCCATATTGTCATCCATGCACTTTGCATCAACTATCTGAAACATATTTCCATAGATATCGGCATAATTCTCATCCACATAGCTTCGTGAGCCATACCATGCAATCTCTACCTCTTTATGATTCATCAAAATTCTCACGAGCTCTGCTCCGGCATATCCGGTGGCTCCAATAATACCAGCCTTTATCATAGTATTTCCTCTTTTCATATTGTATTTCTGCATAACCATATAAAATGGGTCTGACGCATCATACATAATAATATAGTACAGTAATTTCAATCCGTAAAGAGAAAAATTATACAAAATTATGTATAATTATACATGAATAATGTATATTTTTTCACTTGCAATATGTAAAGAACTGGTATATATTTATTCTAAAGTAATTATTCAAGGCTTTTAGACACAAAAGCAATTAATGGTTACCATCATAAAGAATAAACGAAAAGAGGACACGCACTTATGAAAGACAAAGTTGTATTAGCTTATTCAGGCGGACTTGATACCACTGCTATCATTCCATGGCTTAAAGAGACTTATGACTATGACGTAATCTGCTGCTGCATCAACTGCGGACAGGGAGAGGAGCTTGACGGACTCGATGAGAGAGCTAAATTATCTGGAGCTTCAAAGCTTTACATAGAGGATATCTGTGATGAGTTCAGTGAGGACTACATCGTACCTTGTGTACAGGCCGGCGCAGTTTATGAGCACAAATACCTCCTTGGAACAGCAATGGCAAGACCGGGCATCGCAAAGAAGCTTGTAGAGATTGCAAGAAAAGAAGGCGCTGTAGCCATCTGCCACGGTGCAACAGGTAAAGGAAATGACCAGATCCGTTTCGAGCTCGGTATCAAGGCGCTCGCTCCTGATATCAAGGTAATCGCTCCATGGCGTCAGGACAACTGGAAAATGGATTCACGTGAGGCTGAGATTGAGTACTGCAAGGCACACGGAATCGACCTTCCGTTCGGCACAGATTCAAGCTACAGCCGTGACCGTAACCTCTGGCACATCAGCCACGAGGGACTTGAGCTTGAGGATCCTTCACAGGAGCCAAACTATGACCATCTGCTCGTATTAAGCGTCACACCTGAGCATGCTCCTGACGAGGGTGAGTATGTTACAATGACATTTGAGAAGGGTGTTCCTACATCTGTCAACGGCAAAAAGATGAAGGTAGCAGACATCATCAGAGAGCTTAACCGTCTCGGTGGCAAGCACGGCATCGGCATCATCGATATCGTTGAGAACCGTGTAGTAGGTATGAAATCACGTGGTGTATATGAGACTCCTGGTGGAACAATCCTCATGGAGGCACATGACCAGCTCGAGGAGCTCTGCCTTGACCGTGCTACAATGGAGGTCAAAAAAGAAATGGGCAACAAGCTCGCTCAGGTAGTATACGAAGGAAAATGGTTCACACCACTTCGTGAAGCAATCCAGGCTTTCGTAGAGTCAACACAGGAATATGTAACCGGAGAAGTTAAATTCAAATTATATAAAGGCAATATCATCAAGGCCGGCACTACTTCACCATATTCACTCTACAGTGAGTCTCTTGCAAGCTTTACTACAGGAGATTTATATGATCACCATGATGCAGACGGCTTCATCACACTGTTTGGTCTGCCACTCAAGGTGCGTGCAATGAAGCTTCTTGAACTTGAGAACAAGAAAAATAATTAATTGTTACAACAAATAAAAGAAAAGAGATGTGAAATAACAGCAATTATTTCACATCTCTTATTTTTTTAATAATTTCGTTCTCTTCTGTTTATTTTTAGTCAAAAACTATTTAGCTGTCGGAAGCTTGAATGAGCTCTTTAATGAGACGATTCTGTTAAATACAGGCTGTCCATCCTTTGAATCCTTGCAATCAGCGCAGAAGAAACCATTTCTGACAAACTGGAAGCTGTCATAAGCCTTGGCATTCATAAGCTCCGGCTCAACTACACAGTTATCAAGCACTGTGAGTGAATTTGGATTAAGATTTAGGCTTCCGTCCTCATTGTACACTCCAAGCTCCTCATTTACGATATTCTCGTAAAGACGTACAGTTACCTGCTTTCCATACTCGGCTGAAACCCAGTGGATAGTTCCCTTGACCTTTCTGCCATCAGGACTGTTGCCACCCTTTGATGCCGGGTCATATGTACAGTGAATCTCTGTAATATTGCCGTTTTCGTCCTTCACACAGCTATTGCACTTCACAAAATAAGCATTCATGAAACGCACCTCATTGCCAGGGAACATACGGAAATACTTCTTCGGTGGCTCCTCCATGAAGTCATCTCTCTCCACATAAAGCTCTCTGGTGAAAGGAACCTTTCTCTTTCCAAGCTCAGGATTCTCCACGTTATTGTCCACTTCAAGATACTCAACCTGTCCTTCAGGGTAATTGTCGATAATCACCTTGACCGGATCAAGCACAGCCATCATACGAGGACGCTTAGCCTTTAAATCCTCTCGGATACAATACTCAAGCATAGCGTAGTCAACAGAGCTGTTAGCCTTTGATATACCACACAGATCAACAAAATTCTGGATAGACTCCGGTGTGAAGCCCCTGCGTCTGAGCGCTGCTATAGAAACAAGCCTCGGGTCATCCCAGCCATCAACTATGCCGTCCTCCACAAGACGCTTGATATATCTCTTTCCTGTTACAACATTAGTCAGATAGAGCTTTGCAAACTCAATCTGCTTTGGCGACTCCTCAGGAGAATTCTTAAATCCACATTCAATAACCACCCAGTCATACAGCGGTCTGTGGTCTTCAAACTCAAGAGTACATATAGAATGTGTTATACCCTCGATAGCATCCTCTATAGGATGAGCAAAATCATACATAGGATATACACACCATTTATCACCTGTATTGTGATGTGTCATATGAGCCACACGGTAAAGAATCGGATCTCTCATATTGATATTTGAAGAGCTCATGTCAATTCTCGCACGAAGTACCTTTGTGCCATCCTCGAACTCACCGTTTTTCATGCGCTCAAAAAGGTCTAAGTTTTCCTCAACACTTCTCTTTGAGTATGGATCCTCCTTGCCGGCCTCTGTGAGTGTACCTCTATACTCTCTTATCTCATCAGGTGTCAGATCAGATACATATGCCTTTCCCTTCTTTATAAGCCCTACTGCACACTCATACATCTTGTCGAAGTAATTGGATGCAAAAAACTTTCTGTCCGCCCAGTCATGCTTTTTTGTTCTTTACCAGTTTTAATGCTTCAAGGATAGACTCTTTAAAATATTCTGGAGTAGAATTTTTATAAATACCATTAACTCCAGATCGCGGACTTCTATCCCACTGAGGAAGTAAAGATGGGTAGACATTTTCACGAGAATCCTCTGGTACATAATAGTTTTTCATTATCTTTCGATAATCATAAATGTTTGGTATCTTAATATTAAATCTATTAGCAAGAGCACGTTGAGCAGCAAACCAAAACTTATTTTTGGACATTATTTCTGCTCTCCAAGTACCAAGTGAAGCAACTGCGTCGAATCCTTTTATATTAACAACATAATCATAATATTTCCCGGCTTCATCCGTAGCAAAATATCCCTTTGCAACTATATTACCATTATTATCCTTTAAAGGCCGTCCATTCGTATTTTGAATATTAGCTACAAAATGAATACCAGGCAAGCCTACTTCCTTTGCTAATTTTCTCCAATATGGAATAAAATCTGCAGGAAGATCAATTGGGTCAAAGATCAAGAATAATGGCATACCATCAACTGTAATATATCGTTTATCCTGGAAAGCTTTAAGTACGTAATTAAAATGTTTACGATAATCATCTTCACCAAGATATTGCATTTCTGCAATCATCTCATTTCTTTGTTTTCCATCATTTGTCCATGTGCTTGTCTTCCATGAATGATTTGCCCATCCTAGACAGAATGGAAACTCAGGTTTTCCACTA
>OLVW01000489.1_pt1 | contig 40497 bp, 33 predicted proteins | sample 1673301 | NCBI WGS metagenome assembly OLVW01 (sample SAMEA3178941, study PRJEB25190) | human gut metagenome
CCACTGTATCATACGGCATTTTCAGTTCAGAAAATGCCTACCTGTGAACAGTAACAAAACAATAAAAAAGAAATCGCATAGATACATGAGCTGTGGGATACTGTGTCTATGCGAATTTATAATAGTCTTAGGGCAGCTTAATGCTTATGTAGGATATTATAAGAAAAATGAGATGATAGAGGGAGATAATCCTCCAGTAGGAATACTGCTTTGTACAGATAAAGGTTCTCAGATGGTAGAATATGCCTTATCTGGAATGGATAACCAGTTATTTGTTTCAACGTATATGTTGCATTTGCCTGACAAGAAGAAACTCGAAGAATTTATGTTAAAAGAGATAGAAGAAATGGAAATGTAAAGTTAAGCACTTTGTAATTATGGGTATGAAGTATTTTCTGTTAAATGTGGATAGTTTGGAATTTTAATATGGAAAATGAGATAAATTATTCTGATATTTGAAAGTGATCAGTCAGATGGGAAGTTATTTGACGCTGTCCGTTCGGTAAGATTTAAACAAATCTTCATCTGTTCTTAATACATCACATTATTACCTTTAAAACCACAGATATAAACGATATTATTACAAATACGGTTGGGACTATAATCAGATATTTTATTGCACGCTGGATAACAGGTAGTTTAAAAAAAAGAGTATTGCTAAATTCAAAAAAGAGTGACTTTTATGTAATATGCAGTTCTGTCGTAGTTAGTATGTTTTTGTTTCAACCTTTTGTTTCATCATTATTATGGGAAATGGCAGTGTAACTTCAAGTTTGGTTAAATATAGAGAGAAATGTTATACCTCGGCTAAAAAGATACAATATTAGATGTTTCATGAGCAGTATTTGAGTTTATTTTAAATTCAGGTATTGCTTTTTTATTTATGCAAAGTTTCACGGGGCCGCTGGTATTTTTTCTCATGTTCATTTATAATTGCTGATAGAGAAAACTGGAAAGAACACCCAATGAATCAGAAAGTAGAGAGTATAAACACATGAAAAAAAGAATTTACAGCATGATATTAATATTAATGACCGGACTTTGTGTCGGATGTGGCAAAGAAGGAGTAAAAAATAATAATACAGGAATAGAAAGCGAATCTTCCCAGGTGGAAGATTCGGTCAGTTTTGAAAACACAGAAGACACAGAAAGCACAGAAGACACAGAAAGCACAGAAGACACAGAAAGCACAGAAAATACAGAAAGTACAGAATACAATGACGTCGTATTAAATGAAGAAACGGATTTTACTTATGACTATTCGGAGGACATCAAAGCGGATGTTGACAATGTGGTATCAGGTTCCGCATCACTGCAGGACGAATTGGAGAATATTGAGAACATCGTAAAGAAATATACGCCGCTGGCGCAGGCAGCCCAGACACAGACAGAAATGAATCTGTCATCCAGATGGTTTTTCGACATATGGGATACGGAATTAAATAACCTTTGGAGCAGATTCAGTGATCTGGCAGATCCGCAGACAAAGGAGAAGATCCTTACAGAACAGAGAAACTGGATCGACATGAAGGAAGAAGTGACCTTGCTTGACATTGGATCTTACGAAGAAAACGGCAGTATGTATCCGCTTCTTCAGAATTCTTATCTGGAGGAGATCACGAAGAACAGGGCTTATGTTATTGCAAATGAGCTGGCAAAGATAAAGGGGGAATCCTTTGTTATGCCGGAAAAATCAGCAAAGTACGGTCTGTTTGTGGACAATCAGGGGACTGGCAGCGTATACAGTTCCCTGATCACCAGACAGGGGCTGGAAGGAGAGGATGAAGCGCTTATCTCCATTTACAGAGAGGGAGAAACAAAAGGAACATTTGTTGACAATGGAAACGGGGAGCTGGCTTTCACATCAGATGACGGAAGTGTAAAAGGAACCATCAAAATCAACGGATGGGATGGCGCAAGTTTCAAGGTTACAGAGACATCAGGAGAGGCTGTTTTTTCTGCAGGAGAGGAGGTCAATTTTCCGTTTGCATTTTGACAGCATTGTTTGATATGTTGTTTGTAATGATTCAGCGATATAACAGACAAAGAATCATGAAACTCGTAAATCGGCAGTTGCGGAGGTGAATAAAATATATGCTGAATGTGAAAAATGCTGATATGGCAGATTTTGAACAGATTATGAAAATTTATAAATATGCACAGGATAATATGATAAAGTCCGGAAATCCTGCACAATGGGGGCATTTTTATCCGGATGCAGAGCTAATAAAATCTGATATTTGTCAGAATGTATGCAGGGTAATATATGACAAAGATGGGATACATGGGGTATTTGCATTGTTTAAAGGTGCAGAACCTACTTATAAGCATATTGAGAATGGGAATTGGCTGAATGAAGAGCCTTATCTTACTATTCACAGACTTGCTGGGGATGGTCAGGTGCATGGTTTGTTTCAGTGTGTTTTAAATTATTGTAAAAATATTTCTCAAAATATCAGGGCAGATACCCATGCGGATAATCAAATCATGCAAAAGCTGATGGAAAAGAATGGTTTTATGAAATGCGGTATTATATATGTTAAAAATGGAACACCAAGAATTGCATATCATTGGACTGCTTCATAACTTTCAGTTGTGCGTCCGGCAAAGGGCAATTAACCTGGCAGGTGCAAATTCTTTCTGATACATGATATGACAGTGGAAATTTCCTGAATTGACAAAAGAGTTAGAATAGACTAACATGCGAAATAGAATGACAGGGCAGAAAGGGGCAGGAAATGGAAAGAGAGAAGAAAAAGAGGGCAATGATTGCGGGAATGGTCTCAATGACATACTGGTGCCGTTTATGGTATATTATCTGGTCGCAGATATCGGGATGCCTGTGGTAATTGCTGATGTTTTTGACGGCATTTCTTTTATTACAGGATTCGGGTGTGAAAAATTTGTCAATCAAGAAGTTTAAATGCACTATTTGACTCCAACCCGCAGGATAACATTTTTCAAAAGAAATAATGTGTGATACAATATTTTAAGATTGAATTTTCAGGAGAAAACAGATGTCCCTACAATTTATATTTGGCAATTCGGGCAGCGGAAAATCGGATTTTCTGTATGATTCCGTGCTGAAACAGGCGAAAGAAAATAAAGAGCAGCAGTTTTTAATCATTGTGCCGGAGCAGTTTACCATGCAGACACAGCGGGAACTGGTCGAGAGGCAAAAACAGCATGCAATCATGAACGTGGATGTGCTCAGTTTTGCAAGACTCGCATACCGTGTCTTTGATGATCTTGGAAAACAAAATGTGGTTGTGCTGGAAGAGACCGGAAAAAATCTTGTACTGCGCAAGGTGGCAGAACAGAAAAAAGCAGAACTGAAAGTGCTTGGTGCGAATATGAATAAGATGGGATATGTCGGCGAGGTAAAATCCCTGATCTCAGAGCTGATGCAGTATAATGTCCGTCCGGATGCGCTGGCAGAGTTTTTGGAGAAAGAACCGCTTGGGGAGGGACTGCGCTTAAAAATGCAGGATGTCCTCACGATGTATCAGGGATTTACGGAGTATTTAAAGGGCAGATATATCACGGCAGAGGAAGTGTTAGAGCTTCTTTATGATGTGGCAGAAGAGTCCGAACTGCTTCGTAATAGTGTGATCGTGTTGGACGAGTTTACCGGATTTACACCGATCCAGAACCGTCTGATGGAAAAACTGCTCGTGCTGGCAAAGAAGGTCAGCGTGTCTGTCACGATGGATGTCAGGGAAGATTTTTACAAGTGCAGGGGTGTACATGAACTTTTTGCCATGAGTAAAAAAACGGTGGCGTCGCTACTGAAAGTGGCAGAACTGTGCAAAGTTCCGGTGGAGGAGCCGTTGATACTGCCGACCGGAAAACAGAGGCGCTATGCCAATGCTGCCGACCTTTATTTTATGGAGCAGAATCTCTTTCGTCCGGGAGCGGGAAGCTACAGATACAAAGCACCGGAACAATCTATGCAGCATATCCGCATCATGTCCCTGAAAAATCCGAGGGAAGAATTAAAATTTACTGCCCGCGAGATCGTGCGCCTGACGAGGGAGAATGGTTACCGTTACCGGGATATCGCAGTCGTGACAGGGGATGTGCAGCAGTATGGCAATTATGTGCCGGAGATCTTTGAGCAGTACCATATCCCGTACTTTATTGATCAGACGAAAAATATTTTGTTCCACCCGTTTATCGAGTGCATCCGGGCGATCTTAGAGATGATCGAATATGATTTTTCTTATGAAAGTGTGTTCCGGTTTTTGCGGTGCGGGCTTGCAGCGAGAGTCGTGACCGAGGCAAAAAATTCCGACAAGGAGCCAGATCCGGCTGCAACGGAAGATTTGACGCAGCAGCCGGAAACAGGATCCCATGGACTTACAGAACAGGAGATCGACCGCCTGGAAAATTATGTCCTCGCACGGGGCATCCGCGGTGCATCCCGCTGGAGCAGACCGTGGACGTTTGTAATGCCGGATGGGACATTGGAGGATATGGCACGGTTAAATGAGATCCGTGAGGCGGTTTATGAGAATTTTAAGCCGCTGCTTGAGGCATTCCGTGGAAAAGACAATACGGTCAGCACACAGACCTATGAGTTATACAGTCTGATCAGACGGCTTGACATGGAGCAGTTATTAAAGGAGCGTGGAAACTTTTTCGAGGCGCATGGCAATCAGGCGCGGGCAAAGGAATATGACCAGATCTATAAAATCGTGATGGATCTGCTCGACAAAGTGACGTCTCTGCTGGGCGATGAGACGATGACGATCCGGGAATACAGTGATATCTTAGATGCCGGATTTGAGGCGGCAAAAGTCGGTATTATCCCGCCGGGTAACGACACGGTGACAGTCGGGGATATCGAGAGAACCCGTCTGAACCATGTAAAAATCTTATTTTTTGTCGGTGTCAACGACGGAGTTGTGCCGAAAGCAGGGAATCAGGGTGGCATTATTTCCCAGTTTGAGCGTGAAAAGATGGCAGAATATCACCTGGAACTGGCGCCGGGCGCAAGGGAAAAAGTATTTATCCAGAAGTTTTACCTGTATTTAAATATGACAAAACCGTCCGAGCGGCTGTATGTGACATTCTGCCGCGTCAACTCCGATGGAAAAGCACTGCGGCGTTCGTATCTGATCGGGACACTCTTAAAACTGTTTCCACAGCTTGCGGTGGAAGAACCGTCCGAGGAGGAGACATTAGAAGGTGCACTGACTGCGGAAAGTGCCCTGCCGTTTCTGATGGAAGGGCTGACAAAACCGGTGGAGGATGAAGAGGCATGGACTGCACTTTTGGCATGGTACCTGTCGGATGAGGGTGAACGGGAAAAAGTAATGCAGCTTTTTGATGCGGCGTTTGGCGCCCATAAAGATGATGCGATCAGCAAGGCAGTCACGAAAGCTTTATATGGGAATACCTTAGAAAACAGCGTGACAAGGCTCGAACAGTTTGCTGCCTGTGCGTTTGCTCATTATTTAAGTTATGGACTGCGGCTTAAAGAACGGGAACTGCAGCAGTTTGCGAGTGTGGATATGGGAAATATTTATCATGATGTGTTAGAGCGTTTTGCAAAGGGCATAGAGCTGTCGGATTATACCTGGTTTGATATCCCGGAGAAAGCGCAGGAAGCCCTGCTTTCCCAGAGCATGGAAGATGCGATCGCAGGCAGCGGGATCGGGGACGTATTCGAGGACGCAAGAAACAGTTACCTGTTAAAGCGGATGGAGGCAACGGCAAAACGGACGATCTGGGCACTGATGTTACAGGTGCGGAAAGGAAAGTTTGTGCCGAGCGGTTTTGAGGTGTCATTTTCGCGCGCCGAGCGGCTGGATGCGGTGCAGTTTCAACTGGGTGAAGATGAAAAAATGCGTCTGCGCGGCAGGATCGACCGCGTTGATACTTACGAGACAGACGATAAGGTCTATGTGAAAATCATTGATTATAAATCGGGCAACACCACTTTTTCACTTTTAAATTTTTATTATGGACTGCAGCTCCAGCTTGTCGTCTACATGAATGTGGCACTGGAACTCACAAAGAAAAAATATAAGGGAAAAGATACGGAACCTGCAGGTATTTTTTATTATCACATTACAGATCCGATGGTGGATGCGGATGGTCAGGAGTCCGAGGAGGAGATCAGACGGAGTATTCTAGAACAGCTTAAAGTGGGAGGTCTGGTCAATGAAGATCCGGAAATCTATGGTGCGATGGATACTGATTTTTCAGGCACATCGACAGTGATCCCGGTAGCCTTAAAAGCGGACGGCTCCTTAAAGGCGACATCTAAGACGGCGAGCACCTATGAGTTTGGACTGATGTCCGATTATGTGCGAAAGAAGATTGAGCATGTGGGAAAAGAGATCTTTGCCGGAAATGTGGCGGTAAAACCTTACCTGTTAGGAGACAGGAGCGGCTGCGATTACTGTCCATATCACACGATCTGCGGATTTGATGTACGCATGCCGGGATTTTCCTATCAGCAGTTTGAAAAATTTGACAGCAGTGAGGAGATCCTTGCACATATCCGGGAAGAGATTGGAGAGCCGGGAAAAAATCCGGACGGTGAATAAATGTGATGTGACAGGTGCAAAAATAAAAAGTCAGAAACGGAGCAAAACATGGGAATGACATGGACAGATGACCAGCGAAAGGTCATCGAACTCAGAGACAGAAATATATTAGTTTCCGCGGCAGCAGGTTCCGGTAAGACTGCGGTGCTCGTGGAACGTATCATAAAGATCATTACGGACAAAGAGCACCCGGTGGACATTGACCGTCTTTTGATCGTGACATTTACCAATGCGGCTGCGGCAGAGATGCGTGAACGAATCGGAAATGCACTGGAGAATGCCTTAAAAGAACAGCCGGACGACGAACATTTACAGCGTCAGCTTTCTCTTTTACACAATGCCCAGATCACGACGATCGACAGTTTTTGTCTGTATGTGATCCGTAATCATTTTCATGAGATCGATCTCGAACCGAATTTCAGAATCGGGGATGAGGGCGAGTTGAAACTGTTAAAAGAGGACGTGCTCGCAAAGGTGCTGTTGAAAAATTATGAGGAGAGTGCGCCGGAATTTTTAGCATTTGTGGACGGATATGCATCCGGCAGAAATGATGCGGCGCTCTCCGGCATGATCTTACAGCTCTATGAGTTTTCAAGGAGTTATCCATGGCCAAAGAAATGGCTGCTTGCGGCGGCAGAAAGCTATGGCATAGAGGATGAGGCATCTTTGGAAAGCGCAGCTTTCATGCAGTCGCTTCTTCAGAACTTAAAACGGGTGTCAGAGGATCTTGTGGCACTTTCCGGGCGGGCATACAAACTGACGCAGGACGATGACGGGCCGGATATGTATGCGAAAGCATTAGAGGGCGACCTGGAAAAATATAAGGAGATCGCTGCGAGTGAAAGTTTTGCGGATTTTTATCAGAATTACCGCAATTTATCCTATGACAGGCTTGCTTCCTCCCGTGGATTTGACGGAAACGAAGAAAAATTAGAGCTGGTCAAAAAACTGCGAGAGATGGGAAAGGATGCGGTCAAAAAAATAAACCGCCAGTATTTTTTCACATCACCGGAGATCATGGCGGAGCAGATGAAAAAGACGGCGCCGATGGCGGCAGAGTTAGTGCGTCTGACGTTGGAATTTGACGAGACGTTTACGGCAGAAAAACGACGGAAAAATCTGGTGGATTTCCATGACCTTGAGCACTTTGCGTTAAATATCTTTGTCGATGAGGAGACCGGCAAAGTCAAAAAGACTGCCGAGGAGTTCCGGGATAATTTCAAAGAGATCATGATCGACGAGTACCAGGACAGCAATGAGGTGCAGGAGACAATCTTACGTGCAATTTCACGGGAGGAGCGCGGTGAATACAACCTTTTTATGGTCGGGGATGTCAAACAAAGTATCTACCGTTTCCGTCTGGCAAGACCGGAACTATTCATGGAAAAATACGATACTTACAGCCTGACGGATGCAAAAATGCAGCGCATTGACCTGCATAAAAATTTCCGAAGCAGAAATGAAGTACTCGATTTTTCCAACGATATTTTTTACCGCATCATGAAGCGCAATCTTGGAAATGTGGAATATGATGCGGATGCAGCACTTTATCCGGGAGCTTCTTATCAGGAAGAAACGGACATGTTCACACCGGAAATTTTACTGGTGGACGGGGATGATGAACTGTTGGATGATGCTGCAGCGGATGATAAGAAACTGTTAGAAGCACGGATGATTGCAAAAAGGATCAAAGAGCTTATGGGAACGCAGAAGGTGACCGACAAGGCAACCGGGGAACTGCGCCCGGTGCAGTATTCGGATATGGTCATTCTGCTGCGAAGCCTGAGCGGATATGCAGACCGTTTTGCTGCTGTGTTAAATGATGCAGGAATTCCGGCACATACTGTTTCGGCGACAGGATATTTCAGTACGGTGGAGGTGCAGACCGTGCTCTCCATGCTTCGTATTTTGGATAATCCGAGACAGGATATCCCGCTGACAGCGGTGCTTCGTTCACCAATCGCAGGACTTTCGGATGAGGAACTTGCAAAATTGCGTTTAAAAGACAAGGATGTCAGATTTTACGAGTGTGTTTTGGAGGAATGTGAGCGTCTGAAACAGGAAGCGGAGGAAAATCCGGGACAGGACAGGGATGATTCCGAAGAAAAGTTATACCGGTTTTATGTTACCTACGAAAAACTGCGGCAGCTTGTGCCGGATACACCGATCCATGAGCTGATTGAACTGCTGTTAAAGGAGACCGGTTACGGCGATTATGCCGCAGCAATGCCAGCCGGAGACAGGCGTCATGCAAACCTTTTAATGTTGGTGGAGAAGGCGATCGCCTATGAAAATACCAGTTACAAGGGACTGTTTCATTTTGTGCGCTATATTGATGAACTGCAGAAATACGATGTGGATTTCGGCGAGGCAGATCTGATCGGGGAAAACGAAAATGTCGTGCGCATTATGAGTATCCATAAGAGTAAAGGACTGGAATTTCCGGTCGTATTTGCCGCCGGGATGGGAAAAAACTTTAACCGCCAGGATACAAGAAGCCGTCTGGTATTACACCCGGAACTTGGCATCGGTCTTGACTATATGGACGGAAAACAGCGTGTAAAATCCGTGACGATCGCAAAACGTGCTATCGCAAAGCAGATCGATATGGAAAATCTTGGCGAGGAACTGCGTGTCCTTTATGTGGCATTAACGAGAGCGAAAGAAAAGCTGATCTTAACCGGAAGTCTGAAAAAGGCAGAGGAGACACTTTCCTATATAAAAGCATTTCCAGAGGAACTGTTATCTTATCTGGGACGCGAGAGTGCAGCCGGTTATTTGGACTGGATTCTGCCTGCGGCTGCATCCTATCAGGATAAATATCAGATACGTCTGATGCGGGCGGCAGAACTGGTGCAGGAAGAACTGGAAACACAGATCAAAGATGACTGGAACCGTTCAGCCTGCATGGAAAAAGCTGCGCAGGCAGATGAAAAAAAAGTGCAGCAGTTCTCGGAGCGTTTTCACAGACGGTATGCATATGAAAATGATGTGCAGAGAAAAAATAAGTATTCCGTGTCGGAGTTAAAACATCGTGCCATGCGGGAGGCGTTTGAAAAAGAGGAGGAGGCAGTTCCTGTTTTTCAATACGAGGAGGTTGTGCCGTATGTGCCTGCATTTGCAAGAGAAATAGAGCAGCAAAGTGAGGATGCCAGCCCTGGAGCACTTCGTGGAACGGCAATGCACCGCATCATGGAGTGCTACCAGTTTTCTTCCGGTGTGTCCGCAAAAGAGCAGGTCGCCGGGATGCTGGAGAAAGAACAGATCACACCGGAGATGCATGGACTGATTCGCATACCGCAGGTTGAATATTTTGTAAATGCAGATATTGGAAAACGGATGGGAGCAGCTGAAAAAGACGGAAAATTGTACCGTGAGAAACCATTTGTTATGGGATTTACGGATGAACAGTTAGACGAGTTTGGTTTTGCTGAAAACACGGAACAGGCGGAAAAGGTAAAAAGCATGGGGCGTGTAGGAAATATAGGAGAAACGGAATATACAGGGAAAGAGCTGACACTGATCCAGGGAATCATCGATGTATTCTGGATTGAAAAGGACGGTATTGTCCTTCTTGATTATAAAACAGACCGTGTGGATACGGAAAAGGAATTGTCCGAGCGTTATGCGGCACAGTTAAAACTTTACGAGGAAGCGCTAAACCGAGTCTATGAAAATGAGAAAGATGCAGCCGGAAATCCGCTGAAAGTAAAGGAAAAACTGTTGTATTCCTTCCGGCTTGGGAAAGTGATCCCGGTATAGAAAATTTAAAAACATTGTACAAAAGCCAGTCTGATTGGAGTTTTGTGCAAAGTTAAGAAGCAGATAAGCATGCAGCAGAAAGGAAATTTGACCATGTCACAGATTATTTTAGCATCTGCGTCCCCAAGACGCCGTGAACTTTTAGAGCAGATCGGTCTTAACTTTGAGGTCTGTCCGGCAAAGGGGGAGGAGATCATCATAAAAAAAGAGCCAAAAGAGGTTGTCATGGAACTTGCAGCACAGAAGGCGAGAGAAGTCGCATCCATGTTAAAAACATATGGAGATGAGCATCGGACGCTGATGACACCGCAGGATACTTTAGTCATCGGTGCAGACACCATTGTTGCCGCAGGCAGCGAAATCTTAGGAAAACCAAAGGATGAGGAAGATGCCTTCCGCATGCTCTCTTTATTGTCAGGGAAAAGCCATTCGGTGTACACGGGGGTTGCTTTTGTGTTTATCGACCGGACCGGCAGGGCAGGGGAACATATCTTTTATGAAAAGACTGACGTTTTTGTCAGACAGTTAAAGAAAAGTGAAATTTTGCGTTATATTGCGACAGGAGAACCGTCGGACAAAGCCGGTGCATACGGAATCCAGGGAAAATTTGCAATTTATATTGACAAAATCGACGGTGACTATAATAATGTGGTAGGACTTCCGGTTGCAGCGATTTACAGAGAGCTTGACCGGCTGGGAATTGACCCATATACATGGTAGATAAGCGGGAAAATACAGTGTGAAAAATGAGATTTTTACACTGCACAGAATGGAGGATTATTATGTACGATGAAGCGGTAGTACAGTATTTTTTGGAACATCAGATGCAGCTTTTTAAAGAAAATGTTGCAGAATCGCCGGAGGAGGCCGAAGAATTTTTAGAGGACTGCATGGCAGTTGTCTGCAAAAATATCAAAGAAGTCCGTGCTTATTTTGAAGATGAGGGCGCAGATATTGCCGGAATGAGCAATGCGGATTTAGCAGAGGCAGAGGAAGTTTTTGCAATCCCGGACGGCAGATATCTGATCGTGGAAGCGTAGGAATGACGTTTTTATGGAATACGCTATGCCAAAATACAGATGTGTGTGAGAAATCGGTAAACAGGACAAATAGACAGGTAAGAGGAAAAAAGAATGAAACAATATGATGTGATTATTATTGGAGCCGGTCCATCTGGTATCTTTTGTGCATATGAACTGATCCATGCAAAGAAGAATCTGAAAATTTTAATAATCGAGAAGGGCAGACGAATCGAAAAGAGAGAATGTCCGAAACGTAAGACAAAAGTCTGCGTTGGATGTAAACCTTGTTCCATCACGACCGGATTTGCCGGAGCGGGAGCTTTTTCTGACGGTAAACTGTCACTTTCCCCGGATGTCGGAGGAAATCTGCCGGAAATTTTAGGCTATGATAAAACCGTGGAATTATTAAAAGAATCCGATGATATTTATTTAAAATTCGGTGCAGATACAAAAGTTTACGGAGTGGATAAAGAAAAAGAGATCCGTGAGATCCGCAGAAAAGCGATCAATGCAAACTTAAAACTGATCGAATGTCCGATCCGCCACCTTGGAACAGAGGAAGGCTACAAAATCTATTCCAGACTGCAGGAGCATCTGTTAGAGCAGGGCGTTGAGATGGAATTTAACACCATGGTCAAAGATATCATCATTGAGGATAACAAGGTCAAAGGGATCATTACCGAAAAAGATGAGGAATATCTTGCAGCAGAGGTTATTTCTGCAGTTGGACGAGAGGGTGCTGACTGGTTTTCACATATCTGCGGACAGCATGATATTGAAACAAAGGTAGGTACCGTAGACATTGGTGTACGTGTGGAGGTGCGTGATGAGGTCATGGAATTTTTAAATCAGAACCTCTATGAGGCAAAACTGGTTTACCATACACCGACATTTGATGATAAGGTGCGTACCTTCTGTACCAACCCGTCCGGTGAGGTCGCAACAGAATACTACGATAACGGACTTGCGGTGGTAAACGGTCACGCATACAAGTCGAAAGATTTAAAGACCAACAATACCAACTTTGCAATTTTGGTTTCCAAAAACTTTACCAAACCATTTAAGACACCGATCGAGTACGGTAAACAGATCGCACAGCTTTCCAACATGCTCTGCGACGGAAAGATCTTAGTACAGACATTCGGTGATTTCAAGAGAGGAAGAAGAACAACGGAGGAACGCCTCTGCAGGAATAACCTGATCCCGACTTTAAAGGATGCTGTGCCGGGTGATCTTTCCTTAGTATTCCCGCACCGTATCATGGTCGATATTGAGGAAATGCTAATGGCGCTCGATAAGGTGACACCGGGTATTGCCAGCGACGAGACACTGCTTTACGGTGTGGAAGTAAAATTCTATTCCAACAAGGTAGTGGTCAACTCTGATTTTGAAACCAGCGTAAAAGGACTGCGTGCGATCGGAGACGGAGCATCTGTGACGAGAGGATTGCAGCAGGCATCTGCAAACGGAATTTCCGTTGCAAGAAGTATCTTAAAATCAATGGAACAATAGGACTTTCTATCAGATTGGGTAAATTAGGATGAAGAGAAAATTTACAAGGGTAGCAGCTGTGCTGTGTGGCATGTCGCTGTTATTGACCGGATGCCGGATCGGAAATAAAAATATTGTGGTTTCGAATATATTAAATGACCGTCAGGTATTCAAGATCGAGGGAACCGTCTGCAGTTTGAAAGAGGCGCGGGTTTATCTGACGAATTATCAGAATATCTACGGGACGGCATATGGTGTGGATCTCTGGAAACATGATTTCGGGGATGATTCATTGGTAAAATATATCAAAGCGGTCACAATGGAAGAATTAACCCAGGTGGTCAGCATGGATCTGCTTGCACAGTCAAGGGAAGTTGCACTTTCAGAGGATGAGCTTTCTGCAATATCAGAGGCGGCGGCAGAGTATTATGCATCACTTTCAAAAGAAGAAAATACTTATCTTGAAGTGACGGAGAGCGATATCAGCGAATATTATCAGCATTACGCATTAGCACAGAAACTTTATAATTCGCTGACAAACAGTGTAAATGAGGAAGTCAGTGACGATGAGGCGCGTGTGATCGAGATCATGCATATATTTGTCGCAGACAGTACAAAGGCAAGTGATGTGGCAGCAAAGTTAGAGCGTGGAGATGATTTTGCATCTGTGGCAAATAACTATAATGAACTTTCTTCCATACAGACTACGGTGGCCAGGGATGAACTGCCCAAAGAGGTCGAGGAGGTTGCGTTTAATCTTGATAATGGACAGACGTCGTCTATGATCCAGGCAGGCAAAGGGTTTTATTTTATTAAATGCCTGAATAAATATAATGAGGAACTGACAGAGGCAAACAAGTCCAATATCGTGGAAAAAAGAGAAAAAGAGGCATTTGATGATGTCTATAACCAGTTTGTGGCGGGACTGAATTCCAGTATCAACAAAGATATGTGGGATGAACTCACATTAGATACCACAGATGGTATACAGACGGACAGTTTTTTTGAGATTTTTGAAAAACATTGTGGGGAAATATAAGGGAAAAGAGGATGAAATATGACAAAAGATATGACGAATGGTTCTCCGATGAAGCTGATTTTAGGTTTCTCCATTCCACTTTTGTTTGGATATCTGTTTCAGCAGTTTTATAATCTGGTGGATACACTCATTGTCGGAAGATTTCTCGGTGTGGATGCACTTGCAGCGGTAGGTTCCACCGGATCTTTAAACTTTTTGATCATCGGATTCTGTATGGGTGTCTGCAACGGTTTTGCAATTCCACTGGCACATAAATTTGGTGCCGGGGATTACCGTGGACTGCGTGCATTTATGGTAAATGCCATTTATTTATCTGCAATTTTTGCAGTGGTCATGACGGCAGTCACAGTAGTATTCTGCCGCCCGATCTTAGAACTGATGCGCACGCCGGACAACATTATCGACGGGGCGTATCTGTATATCGTGATCATTTTTGCAGGAATACCGGCAACATATTTGTATAATCTTATTTCGGCCATCATCCGTTCGATGGGAGACAGCAAGACCCCCGTCGTGTTTTTGGTAATCTCATCTGTGATGAATATTGCGTTAGACCTTGTATTTATCATAAATCTTCATCTGGGTGTAGCTGGCGCATCACTTGCAACGGTGATCTCTCAGGCAGTGTCCGGAATCGGATGCCTGATCTACAGCTGGAAAAAATTTGAAATCCTGCATCCGGATGCAGAGGAACGCCGGTGGAACAGTTCTTATATGAAAACACTCTGTGGCATGGGTGTGCCGATGGGACTGCAGTATTCCATCACGGCAATTGGAAGCGTTATTTTACAGAGTGCAGTCAATACGCTCGGTTCAAACGCAGTTGCATCCATGACCGCCGGAAGCAAGATAGGAATGTTTTTCTGCTGCCCGTTTGATGCGATGGGATCGACGATGGCAACTTATGGCGGACAGAATGTCGGTGCAAAGAAAATGGATCGTATTTCGAAGGGATTAAAGGCATGTTCCATGCTTGGAATCGGATATGCGATCCTTGCATTTGTTATTCTTGCGCTGACCGGAAGAAATCTTGCACTGTTCTTCGTGGAACGCGCTGAGGTGGAAGTCATCGGGAATGTATACCTGTTTTTATTGATCAACAGTGCATTTTACATTCCACTCGCATTTGTCAATATCGTCCGTTTCCTGATCCAGGGTATGGGATACAGCAAGTTTGCAATCTTAGCAGGTGTCTGTGAGATGGCGGCGAGAACGCTCGTCGGATTTGCATTAGTGCCGCTGTTTGGTTTTCCGGCAGCATGTTTTGCAAGCCCGGTCGCATGGATCTTCGCGGACGCATTTTTGTTCCCGGCGTACCGGCATGTGTACCGGAAGACGGAAAAGATGCTGAACGTGAGCATACAATAGTGGTTTTGCCGGAACAAAACGTGAGTACCATATAGATAATAACAGAAAGTAAAGAGGAAAAATATGAGTATATTAAATGTTGAACATCTGACCCATGGCTTTGGCGACCGTGCAATTTTTGAGGATGTTTCATTCCGCCTGCTTGCGGGGGAACATATCGGATTAGTTGGAGCCAATGGCGAGGGAAAGTCCACATTTATGAACATTGTGACCGGAAAACTGATGCCGGATGAGGGAAAAGTTGAGTGGGCGAAAAATGTGCGGACCGGATATCTGGATCAGAATTCCACCCTGCAGAAGGGGATGACAATCGAGAGCGTCCTAAAGTCGGCGTTTGCGTGGCTGTTTGAGCAGGAAGAACGCATGAATGAGATCTGCGATCAGTTAGGCAGTGCCGATCCGGATCAGATGGATGCCATGATGGAAGAACTTGGTGTGATCCAGGATATGCTGACGATGCATGATTTCTATGTTATCGACAGCAAAGTGGAGGAGGTTGCGCGAGCACTTGGATTATTGGAACTGGGACTTGACCATGATGTTTCAGATTTAAGCGGTGGACAGCGTATGAAGGTGCTGCTTGCAAAGCTTCTTTTAGAGAAACCGGACATTCTTCTTTTGGATGAGCCGACAAACTATTTAGATGCAGAGCACATTGCATGGCTGACGCGTTATCTGCAGGAGTACGAGAATGCGTTTATCCTGATCTCACACGATATCCCGTTTTTAAATGACGTGGTAAATATCATTTATCATATGGAAAATCAGAGACTTGACCGCTATGTAGGAAATTACGATAAGTTCCAGGAAGTTTATGCAGTGAAAAAATCACAGCTTGAGGCTGCATACCGCAAACAGCAGCAGGAGATCAGTGAGTTAAAAGATTTTGTGGCGCGCAACAAGGCCCGCGTTGCTACGAGAAATATGGCGATGTCCCGTCAGAAAAAACTTGATAAAATGGATGTGATCGAGCTTGCCGCAGAGCGTCCAAAGCCGGAGTTTGATTTCAAACTTGGAAGGACACCGGGAAAATATATCTTTGAGACCAAAGATCTTGTCATCGGGTACGATGAACCGTTATCAAAGCCGCTTAATATTTCTATGGAACGCGGTCAGAAGATCGCCTTAGTCGGTGCAAACGGTATCGGAAAGACGACTTTACTGCGCAGTATTTTAGGACTGGTTCCGGCTTTATCAGGGGAAGTCACTCTGGGGGAAAATTTAGAGATCGGTTATTTTGAGCAGGAGATCAAAGGGGAAAATAAAAATACCTGTATCGAAGAAATCTGGGAAGAATTTCCGGCTTTTTCCCAGTACGAAGTGCGTTCAGCACTTGCAAAATGCGGTCTGACCACAAAGCATATCGAAAGCCAGGTGCGTGTACTTAGCGGTGGTGAGCAGGCGAAAGTACGTCTGTGCAAACTGATGAACCGCACGACTAACATCCTGCTTCTGGACGAGCCGACGAACCATCTGGATGTGGATGCAAAAGACGAATTAAAGCGTGCTCTAAACGAATACCGCGGAGCAGTACTTTTGATCTGTCATGAGCCGGATTTCTATCAGGATGTGGTGAACGCCGTGTGGGACTGCTCAAAGTGGACGACGAAGATTTTATAAAAAATGTGGGGCTGGATTTCAAAAGGTAAAAATACCCTTTGAAAAAACAGCCCTATATTTATTCATAAGCTAGGAGAGAGAAATGAAGCCGGATTATTATGAAGATTTTACCTGTATAGCAGACCGGTGCAGTTTTACATGCTGCAGGGAATGGAAGATCGGGGTGGATGAGGACACTTTTGTAAAGTGGAAACACACTCTGACGCCGGACGGGATGTATGATACAGATAGAGGACAGCAGGCAAAAAAAGAAAAGCTGAGTGGGTATGTAAGAAAGAAGGATGGCAGCAGAGTCATCGGATTAAATAAAGAGAAAAATTGTCCATTTCTGAATGGCAAAAAATTGTGCAGATTGGTTCTTACTTATGGGGATGAGATACTTTCACAGACCTGTCAGCTTTTTCCAAGAGAGATCCATACCTTTAACGAAGATGTCACAGAATACGCCCTGATGCCGTCTTGTCCGGCGGTCATTGATCTGTTGCGGAAAAGAGAACATATTTCATTTTCCGGAGAGATGGATACATCTGCTTATCGGGAACTTGCGACGCTTGTGAACTTGCGCGCATTTTTAATGAAGCTGATGGAGGATGGAGCGCATACGCCGGAGCATAATCTGATGAAGATTTTTTATGTGCTGCTTGATCTATATGAGCGTGTGGAAGATGAGCAGGCAAAAGATGGGTGTATGGAAAATAAGCAGGTAAAAGATGCGGCAGAAGATGCGTTGGGACTGGATTTGACAGACATGGCAAAAATGTATCCGGGTGGATTCCTTTTAGAACTTTCAGAAACGATCGATGGAATCGAAAAGACACTGCAGTATTCCATTGAGGAGCGCAACGAACTCTTGCTCGACCTTGCAGAGAATTATCGCAGGGAAGGTTTGTATGAAAAATACTTAGAGCCAGTGGCACAGCTTGCAGAACAGTTGTCCGCACAGGGAATCAATGAGGAAGTCGTAAAAGAATGGCAGGAGTTTGAAGTGCAGTTTTTGAAATACCAGCCGTTGATGCGGCGGTTCCTTTTGACAGAGTTGTATGCAGATTCTTTAAAGCCGGAGGGAAATTTAGAGGAGATGGTCGTACAGGTGCAGTGGATCGCGATGGAATATGCCGCGATACGGCATGTTGTTTTTTTACACTGGCTGTTAAGTCAGGGGGAGGGAAACTTCTGCGAAGAAGGAATTTCAACTTCCTGCCGAAGAGGAATTTCCTACGAAGATGTGCGTGATTATATGGTTGTGGTCTCCCGCATGACGGGATATGAGGAAGATGATATTTACGAATATTTGGAAAACAGTTTTGAACATATCATCTGGGACTGGGGATATTTTGCGTTGATTTGTGGTTGACATATTCTGTTAAATGTATTATTGTATTAATTAGATAATACACAAAGGAGGCAAAAGTTATGAAAAAGGAACATCGAAACAAAATGATCGCTCCGATTATTATTGCAGCAGTTCTGATCGTGTATTATGTTGCAATTGCTGTGGTATTTATGCTGATCCCGGATCTGACTGTCATCATGAAATTATTGATGGTAATTATTCCGCTGGCACTGGCAGGAGTAGCATTTGCAGTAACCGTAGAACGTGTGCAGGAGATAAGGAGTGGAGAAGAAGATGATCTTAGTAAATACTGATTATATCAGCGGCAAAAATTTAGAAATGCTTGGTCTGGTAAAGGGAAGCACGATCCAGAGCAAAAATATTGGAAAAGATATTACACAGAGTTTCAAAACATTAGTTGGCGGAGAGTTAAAGGCATACAATGAAATGATGAATGAGGCTAGAGCACTTGCAACAAAGCGCATGGTGGAAGAGGCAGAGAGCTTAGGTGCTGATGCGGTTGTAAATATCCGTTATGCATCTTCTGCAGTTATGCAGGGGGCAGCAGAAGTCATTGCATATGGTACGGCTGTAAAATTTACAAACTAGCAGAAATTTCTTGACTTATAGTGCACTTCAAGTTGTAGAATTTATAAGTACTTCCGATGGGGAAGCAGATGATAGAATCCGTCAACGGAAAGGAGCAATACAATTATGAAGACTATAAGTAGAGAAGAATTTGAAAAACAGAACGTATTTGGAACGGGTGCGGAGAATACAGGATTTGCACAGTATTTTATCGGTAATTCTTATCTGAATCCACTGACAGATCCGAAGAACTGTGCTGTATTTATGGCAAATGTGACATTTGAACCGGGATGCCGTAATAACTGGCACATTCACCACGCAGCAAAAGGCGGTGGACAGCTTTTGATCTGCACAGCAGGAGAGGGATGGTATCAGGAAGAAGGAAAAGAGGCATTTGAAAAATGATTTTTCATTTTTCAAATGCCTCTTTTGGAATCACAGATTACTTATAAGGTGTAAAAGATATGGCTGCTATAGAGGTTAACGGTGATCTCCCATATAAAACAGTGCAACGGTACCCGGACCGGAATGTGCACCAATCGTAGCACCGATATAATCAATCATGAAATTTTCATATCCAAAACGTTCTTTGATCAGATCAGCAACAAACTGTGCATCTTCCGGGCAGTCACCATGACTGATAAAGATAATATCATTTTTATCTTTCCAGTCACCGAGTTGTTTTTCCATGCAGTCGACCAGTCCGATCAGTGATTTCTTGCGGCCGCGCACTTTGCTTAACATGACAAGATGTCCCTCATCATCGACATGAAGTACCGGTTTTAAATTGATCATCGTACCTACAATTGCAGCTGTCTTAGAGAGACGTCCGCCGCGATGCAGATGAAAAAGATCGTCCACGGTAAAATTATGTACGAGATGATATTTGTTTTCTTCTAACCAGACAGCAATTTCATCCAGATTTTTTCCAGCTTCCTTTAACTGAACTGCTTTATAGACTAAGAGCCCCTGACCTAATGTTGCGGCAAGTGAATCCACAACTACGATACGGCGGTCTGGATATTTTTCACATACGTCTGCTGCGGCGATCCTGCAGCTGTTAAAACTTCCGCTGAGACCGGAAGAAAATGCGATATGGAGAATATCCACATCATTTTCTTTCAGAATCGATTCATACAAAGTAGCAGCTTCTTCGGGATTCGCCTGTGAGGTGGTCGGTAATGATCCGGCACGCATTTTATCATAAAACTCTTTGACCGGCATTGGATTTTCCCAGGTGTAGGATGTGCCTTCTAAGGTGTAAGGAAGGGACATCATGTATAAGTGATGTTTTTCAACATATTCTCTTGGTAAATCAGTGGTTGTATCAGTTACAATTACAAACTCTTTCATGAACTCCTCCAGATCATATTGTAAATATTTTTGGATAGCGTCAGTCAGATATTATCCAATGTTCATGCACAATTATAAATGATACATGGCTAAAAGAAAAGAAAAAAATAAAATAAGGTCTTTACAAACATAATAAAATGAAGTAATATATGACTATCTTTTTATCGGGTTTGCGTGAAGCATCTTAGATCGTTCTATATATTGAGGAGATTGGAGCGGTTTTGAAACAGGATGAACAGATCAGCAGACATTTTTACGGTTGTATGACAGACCGTATCGCTGGAAATCAGACAGGGATTTCCATCTTATTAGAATCAATTATTGTCAATTTATTTCACAGAACAATTTTTATTGCCAAAGGCTGTTTCAGAGGGATATCCCGCCTTTTTTGTAATGGGAAAAAGGAGCGGACATGTCTGTAAAAATAGCATTCTGGGGTATGGAAGAGTCCTGCCATATAACAGAAAATATGATTGTGATGTCATGGCTTCTGGCAAAAATCAGACCGGCACATAGTATTTTTGTGCATAGGGAGAATGGCTGGCAGTGTATTTTTTCCGGTGGAAAAGACAGAATTTTATTTGCAGATTGTGGATGTGGCAGAGACAAAAAAACACAAAACAGTTTAAAAAATGCAGATGTTATTGTCGCAGGGATCCATACCTATCCGAGTGAATGGCAGGAGATCATACACAATTTTACAGTCAGACACAAAAAGGTTCTTTATCTGGTCGAAGGCTATGCATTGCATGCAAGCCGGTTAAAGACGGATATGATGGACAGGTATCGTATTGCGCCGGAACAGATAGGCTATATCCCGCAAAACGGGGAATTGGAGTGGGTGTCAGCGCAGGGAAAAATTGATAATTTTATGAAGTCATGGAGACAGAAATCGAGAACAGAACGTAATGAAAACTTTTTCGAAGAAATGGAACATAATCTGTTTCTTCTCATGAAACAAATGGAAAAAAATGAAAATGGAGGATATCAATTATGGAACAGGTAATGAAACATTATGGAAATGCAATTCTTGCGGTAATCGTATTATTGGCATTAGGTGCGATCATTGTGGCGGCATTGTCGTCGGACGGATATGTTGCAATGGAATTTAAGAATACACTTACCGGTTTTTTTGACAATATGAATGCGCTTCGTCCTTAGGAAGAGGCAAAGAAAATGGAGAAGGAGATAGAATCTGGAAAAGATGAGTGAAAAGATTATTTTTGAACCCACACCGGAACAGTTCGGGATATTCTGGAAATATTTAAGCAGACCGGAGGTGACGGATGTAGACTATAATGGGCAAAAATTATGGATCACAGATCTGAAAGAGGGGAGGTACTGTGCAAATGAGGAGATACCGGAATATTTTATCAGTACATTTACACACAATATCTCAAATTGTATCAATAAACAATTTAATAATGCAAACAAAATACTGGAAGCGGATACAAAAGAACTGAGAATCAGTATTATTCATGAGTCGGCGGCGATATCGGGGATCAGCATCTGTATCCGTAAATCCCCGTGTTTTGTAAGAAATACCTTAGAGAATCTGCTGGATCAGAAGTACTGTGAGAAAGAAGTGCTGCATCTGCTGTTAAATTGTGTGCAGGCGAAGATGAATCTTGTTTTTGGAGGGGAGCCGGGGGCAGGCAAGACAGAATGTGCAAAATTTTTTATGCAGTTTATCAGAAAGGAAGAGCGTGTTATCACGATAGAAGATTCGTTGGAGATCCATTATGCGAACATCAATCCCGGTGCAGATGCGGTTGAACTTCGTGTCGGAAAGGGATTTGATTATACAGATGCAATCAAAGCCTCACTGCGTCAGAATCCAAGCTGGCTGATGCTCTCGGAGGCGCGCTCTGTGGAGGTAACATCATTATTGGAGCAATGGAGCACAGGCGTTCATGGATTTACGACGATCCATCTGGATGATGTGAGAAAACTTCCGGATCGGATATTAAATATGATGAATAATGTCAATGATGCACAGCGTATGGAAAATCGGATTTACCGTTATGTGAATGCAGCAGTTCTGATCCGAAAAATCGAATCTTCCGATGGAAAGGTCAGACGTTATATAGATCAGCTATGTTTTTTTTCGCGTGAAGAAGGGAAAAACAGAATTTATATGATCGTCGATGATGGGGCGCTTGTATCGAAGGAATTGCCGCCGGATATCAAAAAAAGGTTCAGGGAAACAGGCGTGGAGGAGCCTTTTGTATGCAGACAGTTTGAAACGTATCTTAAAGAGAACCGATGAAAGGAGAGGATGTATCGTGGGGTGGCTGACTTTTTGGAATCCGAAAAATCTGCAGAAAAAAGTGGATATGTATGGGTATCATTTTTCGTGGAAAACCCATGCAGTGATGATTTTTCTGGCACTCGCAGGGGTGATTGGCATAGGTGCCGTGTTCCGGCTTAAAGCGGGCGGCGTTGTGATCGCGTTGACCGCGGTTATCATGATGCTTCCGGTTCTGGTGCTGGATATGTACCATAAGATGTACGAGCAGAAACGATTTGCGGATGCTGCGGAATATATGGAGCAGATGTTATATGCATTTCAGAAAACAGGAAAAATTTTAAGTGCATTAAAGGAAACCAGAGAAATATTTGAAGAAGGGAAGATGCGTTCCTGTATTGAGCAGGTGATTCTGAAACTGGAATTTGGAGACTTCTCTGCAGGAGAAAATGTCTTTGAATCAGCATTAGAACCGATTGAAAGTCAATATCAATGCCCTAAAATAAAAATGCTTCATGAGCTTTTGATCAATGCCGAGGAACATGGGGGAGAGATGAGTGAGTCTGCACTGCTCCTGTTAGAAGATATCGAATTGTGGAAGCGCAGAGGCTATCAGCTTCAGGCAGAGAAGAAAAAAAGTCATACGGATAACATTATTTCTGTGATTGTATCCGTTATTTTGTGTGCGACGGCATTGTATGTGTTAGATTCCATGAAAGATCTTTTTGTGGTGAAAACGGATTTTAATATTTTTGGAGTAGGGATCATTCAGGTCTCATCACTTGTATTTTTGCTTTTCCTATTATGGGTATTTGTAAAGAGTTCGAGGAATCTGACGAATGACTGGCTAGCCACAGAGAAGGTGGAGAAAGAACAGGAAATCAGTTCAAGCTGTGAAATGGTGTACCATTACAATGAGAAAAAGGAAAAAAGAAAAAGTATGTTATGGGCATTGCCGGCAGCTGGTATGATGTTAGCTGCTGTATTGGCCGGAAAACTTATTCTCGCAGGAATTTTATTCCCGGTGACGCTTTTTTTAGCCATGCAGCATAAGGTGGGGTATCAGATTGCAAAAAGAGATGTGAAGGAGGCTGTTTATCTGGCTCTTCCGGGCTGGTTTATGGAACTTGCTCTGTTATTGCAGAATAATAATGTACAGGTTTCAATCGAAAAGTCAAAAAACAGTGCACCGCCGGTGCTCAGATATGAGATTGAATGTCTGGAGGAGCGATTAAAAAAAACGCCGGAAAAACTGAGTGCATATACAGAATTTTGCAAAGAATTTGATGTGCCGGAAGCACAGAATTGCATGAAAATGCTTCATGCTGTTGCGGAGATGGGAACCGGGGATGCAGTGACACAGATGAATCATCTGATCATGCATGTGAATGAAATGCAGAACCGGGCAGAAGAAATCCGAAATGGAAAAATCGCATTTAGACAGAAAATGATATTTTCTTATCCTGTTATAGCGGCAACCGTAAAACTTCTGATCGATCTGACAGTTGGAATGATAATGATGTTTCATATGCTTGGAAGTATGGGAGGTGCAGTGCAATGAGGCAGATAATCGGGGCATTTGGTATTTTATTTATAATGATGGCAAATATTTTTATATGTACAGGTCTGATTGGGGCGAGTGGGCAGGTTGCTGCTGCAAAAGAGTATAAATCACAGGTGGTTGCGGAACTGGAAAACAGTAATTTTAATCCGGGTGTGATCGATGCCTGTAAAAAGAAGGCGGCAGAGGACGGATATGAACTGGAGATTTCGGATTGTGTTTATGACGCATGGCAAAATATGAGAGCTGCACAGGTGGCATTAAAGTATCATTACCGCATACCGGTACTTGGAATTTACGAAGAGAATATTACATATGCGATTGCGAGGTGATAGATTTGAGCCTTATGATGATCGTGGAAAAATTTGGCGGAGCGTTTCTGGGGATTTTGGCTGGCAGTGCAGTGATAAGAATGTTTTATGAAATTTTAAATTATGTGTCATCTTTTTAAAGAACACAGGAAAGGGAAAGCAGATGGAGGATATCATTGAGGAATTTGGAAGTGGATTTCTGACAATTACCGTGACACTTTTTTTAGTTGGTTACTGGTATGAAAATATGAGGCAGGGCGGAGCTGTTTATGAATTTGTGCAGCAGTTTCTGAATTGTATCTGCGGCGGATAGGAGGTGGATATGCATGAAGTGATCAATGTTTATGGGAAAACAATTCTTCAGGCGATAATCCTTGTGGGGGTAATGTGGCTTGTTTTTAGGGGAGTGACGGATGAAAACGGAAATAAGGGAATCGTTGAGATCGTATCTGGTCATATGGATCGGCAGACGGAAAATCCGGCAGATTTTGAAACGTTTTATGAGGAATCACAAAAAGCACCACCCCATTTTGAAACAGCCATAACAGGATATCTGAAAATTGGAACATATCAGATGACAGATATTATAAAGGCGTGGGATTATGCAGAAAATGAATTGCGGATACAGTTGATGAAAGTTATTTCACCCGATGGAACAGTGCTGGAAAATAAACTGGATTTTCAGATGCCGGGGGTGTATGAAGTAAGTGTGATGACAGAAGATCATGATAACAGAGTCAGATATGCCGTGGTAAATATACCGGTAAATGAATGACAGATAAAGGGTGGGAAAAGTGAAAAATATGATAACTATGATGATTGGAATCGTAATTGGTGCAATAACAATTCTGATAATATTAACGGTAACCGGCCGTATGAATTACGCCACAGAGCTGGAAAGCCAGCTCCCGGCGGTTGTAGAAAATATACTTTGTAATGTAAAGATAAAACAGTTGTATAATGTAGCTGATAATCAGGAATTTACCGCGGATGTGACAGAACAGATTGCAAAGGAGCTGGATGCCCAAACCGGTATTGTAATGCGGATCATGGGAGCTGATAAGGAGAAGGGACTATTTTCTGTGGGAGTAGATAGAACGTTTATGCATCCGAATGGAAAAACCGGTACTGTGAAATGCAGCCGGACTGTATTGGCAGACAAGTTGCAAATAGTAGAAATTCAGAAATATTATGTACAGTTTTATAAAGATGCAGATAACAGTGAATGTTATAAAAAGTACTGTGTGACGGAAGGAGATACGATCAGTGCACCCGCAGTGCCGGAATACAAAGACAGGGAGTTCGCAGGCTGGCAGGACGACAAGGGATATGAGGCAGATTTTTCACAGCCGGTCGAACAGAACCGGAATTATTATGCTGTCTGGAAATAATATTTACAGAGACACAAAAGAAAAACAGCCGCACCCTATAAGCGCGGCTGTGAAAACGGTAATGCATGATGATAAATCTGTGTGTGATTTATAAAGATTGATTTGCAAGATTTTTGTTTGCAGTTGAGAGCATCAGTTTGATACGGTTCAACTGGTTTACTTCACTTGCACCCGGATCGTAGTCAATGGCAACGATATTTGATTCCGGGAAACGGTGGCGCAGCTCTTTGATAACACCTTTTCCTACAACGTGGTTCGGCAGGCAGGCAAATGGCTGTGTACAGACGATGTTTGGTGTACCACTGTGGATCAGCTCCATCATCTCGCCGGTTAAGAACCATCCTTCACCGGTCTGGTTACCTTCGGATACGATATCTCTTGCATAATTTGCAAGATCGTCGATATGAGCAGGCGGATCAAAATGCTTACTCTTTTCAAATTCATCTCTGGCAGCGCTTCTTAACCATTCAAAGAAATTGATGCCAAGTCGTCCAATGCGTTTGGACTTTTTGCTGAAACCGAGGTTGTCAGCCTTAAATCCGGTGTTATAGAAGCAGTAGAGCAGGAAGTCGGTCAGATCCGGCACGACAGCTTCTGCGCCTTCGGATTCTAACAATCCGACTAAATCGTTGTTTGCAGCAGGATGGAATTTTACTAAGATCTCTCCAACGACGCCGACACGCGGTTTTTTCACATCTACACGGTCAAGGTTGTCAAAATCGCGGATGATCTGACGGCACATCTGCTTAAATTTGCGGTGGGACAACAGTTTATCTTGTGTGATAAAGGAGATTACTTCTTTTTTCCATTTCTCATGCAGTGCATTCGCAGATCCTTTTACTGCTTCATAAGGACGTGTGCGGTACAGACAGCGAAGGAAAATATCGCCAAACTCTAATGCATATAGTCCGTGCTGGATCAGTGAAGGCGTCAGTTTAAAGCCAGGATTGCTTTCAAGTCCGCTTAAGTTGATGGAGATTACCGGTACATTCGGATATCCTGCTTTTTCAAGAGCACGACGGATAAAACCGATGTAGTTGCTGGCACGACAGCCTCCGCCGGTCTGCGAGATCAGGATCGCGGTTTTGTTCATGTCATAATTTCCGGACATAACAGCACTCATAAGCTGTCCGACCACAATCAGTGACGGATAGCAGGCATCATTATTTACATATTTTAATCCGACATCCACACAGGTGCGGCTTGGAACATCCGGTACCACCAGGTTATAACCGGCTGCACAGAATGCAGGTTCTAACAGCTCAAAGTGGATCGGTGACATCTGCGGACAGAGAATTGTATAATTTTTACGCATCTCTTCCGTGAAAACAACTCTGTTATAGTTGGAAGGAATAATTGTCCGTTTTGTCTGTTTCTTCTCACGCACACGGATGGCGGAGAGCAGGGAACGGATACGAATCCTTGCAGCACCTAAGTTGTTAACCTCATCAATCTTTAAGCATGTGTAGATCTTGCCTGATTTTGTCAGGATGTCGTTGACTGCGTCGGTGGTAACTGCGTCTAAGCCACAACCGAAGGAGTTCAACTGGATCAGATCAAGGTCATCCCTGGTTTTTACAAAGTTTGCAGCCGCATACAGACGGGAATGATACATCCACTGATCCATAACGATCAGAGGGCGTTCCACTTGATGAAGGTGAGAAACGGAGTCCTCAGTCAGTACGGCAATACCATAGGAATTGATCAGTTCCGGGATACCGTGGTTGATCTCAGGGTCAACATGGTATGGACGTCCTGCTAATACAATACCGCGTTTGCCGGTTTTCTCCATATAAGCTAAGACTTCTTCACCTTTTTTCTGCATTTCCATGCGGACAACTGCAAGTTCTTTGTAACCTTCGGAAACAGCGTCGCGGATCTCTGATTCCGGGATGGCAAATTCCGGTGCAGTAAATGTTTTTACAAGCTGTGAGGATAATGTCTCTTCACTGGTAAATGCCATGAATGGGTTATAGAAACGCACTTTGCCGGAAGTAATATCTTCCACGTTATTTTTGATATTTTCCGCGTAGGAAGTTACGATCGGGCAGTTGTAATGGTTGTTGGAATCCGGGAATTCATTACGCTCATAAGGAACACATGGGTAGAAAATAAAGTCTACATTCTGATGGATCAGCCAGGTCACATGTCCATGTGCAAGTTTTGCCGGATAACACTCGGATTCACTTGGAATTGAGTCAATGCCGAGCTCATAGATTTTTCTGGTGGACTGTGGTGACAGTACAACGGAAAATCCGAGTTTTTTGAAAAAAGTAGCCCAGAACGGGAAATTCTCGTACATATTTAAAACTCTTGGGATACCTACCGTTCCACGCGGGGCTTCTTCCGGCTTTAAGGAAGGGTAGTCGAATAAGCGTTTATTCTTGTATTCAAATAAGTTCGGAATATTTTCTTTGTTTTTTACGCCGCCGACACCGCGCTCACAGCGGTTTCCCGTGATATACTGGCGGTTTCCGGAGAAACGGTTGATCGTCAGCAGACAGTGGTTGGTACAACCCTGACATCTTGCAAGTTTGGTATCAAAAGTTAATGCATTGATCTCGTCGATGGAAAGCATCGTTGTCTGATAGTCAGCTTCATGACGTTCTCTTGCGATGAGAGCAGCTCCGAAAGCACCCATGATACCTGCGATATCCGGACGGACACATTCACAGCCGGAAATCTTTTCAAAACTGCGGAGCACGGCATCATTGTAAAAAGTACCACCCTGTACGACGATATTTTTTCCGAGCTCACTTGCATCGGAGAGTTTGATAACCTTAAATAAAGCATTTTTAATGACGGAGTAGGCAAGTCCGGCAGAGATATCTGCTACGGAAGCTCCTTCTTTCTGTGCCTGCTTTACTTTAGAGTTCATGAATACAGTACAGCGTGTTCCAAGATCAATCGGGTTTTTGGCAAATAAAGCTTCTTTTGCGAAGTCCTGTACAGAAAAGTTTAAGGATTTTGCAAATGTTTCGATAAAAGAACCACAGCCGGAAGAACAGGCTTCGTTTAACTGTACACTGTCTACCGTCTGGTTCTTGATCTTGATACATTTCATATCCTGACCACCGATGTCTAAGATACAGTCTACCTCAGGATCAAAAAATGCCGCTGCATAATAATGGGCTACCGTTTCTACTTCACCATCGTCTAACATCAGCGCTGCTTTTAAGAGAGCTTCACCGTAACCGGTAGAGCAGGAGTGTACGATATGTGCATTTGCCGGAAGTTTTTCGTAGATCTCCTTGATGGAACGGATCGCAGTGGAAAGCGGGCTTCCGTTGTTGTTGCTGTAAAATGAATACAACAGGGAACCGTCCTCGCCGACGAGAGCGATCTTTGTTGTTGTGGAACCGGCGTCGATACCGAGATAACAGTTGCCTTCGTAGGTGGAAAGATCACCTGTCTTTACATTGTGTCCGTCGTGGCGGGCACGGAAGGTATCGTATTCTGCCTGATCTTTAAATAACGGATCAAGACGTGCTACCTCGAATTCCATATGTATATCAGAGTTTAATTTCTCAAGCATGGAAGAGAGAGTGGTATTCTGTTCCGGTTTGCAGTTTAAGGCAGAACCGATCGCTGCATAAAGGTGCGAATTGTCCGGCGTGATCGCATGCTCATCATCTAAGTTTAAGGTGCGGATAAATGCAACTTTTAACTCAGATAAAAAGTGGAGCGGACCACCTAAGAATGCAACGTGGCCGCGGATCGGCTTACCACAGGCAAGACCACTGATCGTCTGGTTTACCACCGCCTGGAAAATAGAAGCAGAGAGATCCTCTCTTGTGGCACCTTCGTTGATCAGAGGCTGGATGTCTGTTTTGGCAAAAACACCGCAGCGGGCTGCAATCGGGTAGATTGCTTTGTAATTTTTCGCATATTCATTCAGACCGGAGGCATCTGTCTGAATCAGGGAAGCCATCTGGTCAATAAAAGAACCGGTACCGCCTGCGCAGATACCGTTCATACGCTGTTCAACGTTACCGCCCTCAAAATAAATAATTTTTGCGTCTTCACCGCCGAGCTCGATCGCAACGTCTGTCTGTGGAGCATAGTGCTGTAAGGCGGTAGACACAGAGATAACTTCCTGTACGAAAGGAACATCTAAGTGCTTTGCAAGTGTAAGTCCGCCGGAACCGGTGATCATTGGAGCAACCTTCCGGTCACCGAGCTGATCGAATGCTTTCTGGATCAGAGAAGAAAGCGTTTCCCGTATGTTGGCAAAATGTCTTTCATAATCGGAAAAGAGCAGATTGTCATGCTCGTCGAGCACAGCAACCTTTACGGTGGTAGAACCGATATCAATTCCAAGTTTGTGAAGCGTATTATTTTCCATAATTTCCTCCAGTCAGTAACTCCGGAAAATCCGGATAATATATAAATAAAGTGGCTGTTTCTTCTTATTAAAAGGAATGCCGGGCAAAAGCCAAGCAAAGTACATTATACGACATGATTTTACAAAAGACAATGTGCAAATCGGGGAAAAATATAAACTTTTTATGAATAAAATCAGCCTGGATTGACAAAGCACAGGCATACGGATATACTGAAAAAAGTAGTGTTTTCAAAGAAAGGTTAGGGTTTTATCCGATGAACTGGTTAAATAAATTAGAACGTAAAATTGGTCGTTACGCTGTTCCAAATCTGATCATCTGGCTGATAGGGGCATATACAATCGGCTTTGTATTCAGAAATGTATCGCCTGGTATATTAAACTATCTGACACTCAGTCCGTATCATATTTTACATGGGCAGATATGGAGATTAGTGACTTGGGTGTTTATGCCGACCGATTCAAATTTGATTTTCTTACTGATCATGGCATTGTTTTATTATCAGCTTGGCATGGCACTGGAACGTACCTGGGGAACTTTCCGGTTTAATGTATATATTTTCGGTGGAATGATATTTACCGTGATCGGTGCATTTGTTCTGTACGGTATTTATTATGCAATGAATGCATCTGTAATTTCACAGATGCCTGCACTGGCAGCACAGTTATCTTATTCGATTGCGTCGGGATTTTCCACGAATTATATCAATATGTCCATTTTCCTTGCATTTGCAATCATGTATCCGGATATGCAGGTAATGCTTTACTTTATTATTCCGATCAAGATGAAGTGGATGGCGATCGTATATGTGGTACTGACACTCTATGAGTTTGTAATTAGTGGTTGGGCGGACAGGATAGCCATTTTTATGTCCCTGCTCAATTTTATCATTTTCTTCTTTTCAACGCGGAATTTCAAACGTTATTCGCCGCATGAAATACACAGGAGACAGCAGTTCAAGTCCCAGATGCGTCAACCCAGACCGGGTTCCGGCATTACCAGGCACAAATGTGCGATTTGTGGCAGGACAGAACTTGATGATCCGAATTTAGAGTTCCGTTTCTGTTCAAAGTGTGACGGCAATTATGAATATTGTCAGGATCATCTGTTTACACATAAACATATTAAAAAAGGTTAAATAATATGACAGGCCGGATGGTATTTCAAAGCGAAATATCATCCGTTTTTTGAATGATGGCACAAAGAAGATTAGATTTTAGGTGTGATTTGTTTCAGGTTCTGTCAGAATAAATGCAGATAAAGGAGAAAAATACAATGATTCAGGATATATTTCCGATGCATCTTAGTAATGAATATCACAAAAAGATACCACAGGCAGACAGTTTTCTTATGATCTTTAAAGATAACCGTATTCTGGCAAAAAATGATGGTCAGGTGTGTTATCTGACCTATAAAGAACTTTCTGAAATCTGTCGTGGGATGGGAAAGGAAATCCCTGCATGCGTTTATCTTTTTTCCATCGGGGAGGATGATTATTTTCTGACAGATCCGGGGGAAGGGATAGAGGTGCCGGGATTTGTATACTATAAAATGTTTGAGACACGCACCATGCAGCCGAAAGAGCGGGTGCTTGCAGCTGCGACCGCATGGCATCTGTATGTCTGGTACCGCGATAATGTTTATTGTGGGAGATGTGGGCATAAACTGGTACATAGTGAAAAACTCAGGATGCTTTCATGTCCGGACTGTAACAACATGGTTTTCCCGAAAATAGCACCGGCAGTGATCGTGGGTGTGACAAACGGCAGAAAAATCCTCATGACAAAATATGCAAACCGTGAATATAAAAGATATGCACTGATTGCCGGATTTACAGAAATCGGTGAAACTGCGGAGGAAACGGTGGCGAGGGAAGTGAAGGAAGAGGTTGGGCTTTCCGTAAAAAATATCCGTTATTACAAGAGTCAGCCTTGGGGATTTGACAGCAATCTTCTTCTTGGCTATTTTTGTGAACTGGATGATGAGGGAGATGCGATGAGACTGGATGAGGAGGAACTTGCCTGCGCAGAATGGGTTGATTTTGAGGATGTCCCGGATGATCCGGAGGGACTTAGTCTGACACGGGAAATGATGCTCTGTTTCCGGGATATAATGAACGCAAGTGAGTCAACATGCTTGCATGATTGACGAACGGTAAATTGGATCATGTGACGGTTTTGCACATGATACGATGAAAGAATACGGTAGATTCTAAAAGACAGGGAAAACTGGTATGCAAAATTATACCAAATACTGAAAATGCCTTGACACTCCAACAAAACCACTGTATTATTACAGTAATACAAAAAAAGAAAGATTTACGGATGGAAAACTTAAGATTTCTTAATATTTGCTTAAGTGCCTTTTTTTGGCAGATAGATAATGATACAATCACCGTAAATCGAATAAAAAAAGGGAGTAATAAAAATGGGAGACAAGAAAAAATCGAAAAAGGGAAAGAAAAAAGTAGTTATTATTGTGCTTGTGGTTCTGGTCGTTGTAGCTGCGATCATTGGAAGTTCAGTAAAGAAAATGACAAGCCAGGTAGCAACAGCAGTCAATACAGTAGAGGTGGAGCCGGTACAGAAGAGAGATTTATCTGATACGATTTCATTAAAAGGTACTGTATCGGGTATCACGAAGAATAATGCAACTTCAAAAGCGTTAGCAGAAATCACAGCAGTTAATGTTCAGGTCGGAGATATTGTAAAAGAGGGAGATGTATTATGTACATTAGATTCCTCTACGATTCAGGATCAGATTGCGGATCTCGAAAAAAATATGTCTGATACAAATGCGACAGACAGTATTAATTCACAGCAGACAGCAGAAACAGTCAGTCGTGCAAAAGAAGATCAGCAGACACAGCTTGCAGCTGCACAGAAAGCAATTGATGATGCAAAGGATGCTTATAACGCACAGAGTATTATGTGGGATAAGAGTGAAGATAAATCGGATGCAGAATTTCAGTCTTTGTTAGCTGCACAGAAAGCAGTTACTACTGCTGAGGAAGATTACCAGAAAGTATTAGAGACCACGAACCGTACGATCGAGGATGCACAGCGTGCGGTAGAACTTGACAAGTATAAAGGATCGGATTCATCTTCCAAAGATAAACTGACAGATTTAAAAGAACAGTTAGAAGATTGCAATATTACAGCACCTTGCGGTGGAGTTGTGACGGCAGTCAATGTTTCTGTCGGAGATGTTAATGCAGATTCAAAAACACCACTTGTAACGATCGAAGATACCAGTTCTTTAAAAATGGTGGCAACTGTGGAAGAAGCTGATATTTTAAAGATTGAAGAGGGAATGAAAGCAACTGTAACAGCGGATGCCATGGGAGATGAGACCATTAATGGAACTGTGACCAGAGTGGTACGTGTCAAAGGACAGTCCACGGGATCTGACGGACAGACAACATCCGGAGGATATTCCGTAGAGATATCTTTAGATAACAAAGAATTACTTGTCGGTATGGAAGTAAAAGCAAAAGTCATGATCAAGGAAAAAGGTGAAGTATTAGCGATTCCTTATGATCTTGTCAAGACGGATGATGACGGAAATACATATGTACTTGTTGCAGAGGCAAATGCAGACGGTTCTGCTACAGCGGTGAAGAAGAATATCACAGTTGGTGAAGAAGTAGATTACTATACGGAAGTAACCGGTGGAGATCTGGCAGAAGGAGATAAATTAATTTATGATTACTCCGGAACGGTGACAGAAGGACAGCAGTTTACACCAGAACAGATGTATTCCGAGCAGGATATGGGAACAGGCGCATCTACAGATGAAACCTCAGATGCAGAAGGTATGAGCACCAGCGTGGAGGGAAATGAGTAGTGAGTGAACCAGTAATCCGAATGGAAAATATCGTTAAGACATATTATTTGGGAAAACCAAATGAACTTGAAATTTTACATGGAATCAACCTTACCGTAAATAAAGGGGAATTTGTTTCCATCGTCGGTGAATCCGGTTCCGGTAAGAGTACACTTATGAATATTATAGGAGTCCTCGACCGCCAGACACAGGGAGATTATTATCTGGAGGGACAGGATGTCAATGGAATGTCGGATGAAGTACGGAGTGCGATCAGAAACCGCAGGATTGGTTTTGTATTTCAGAACTTTAATCTCCTTCCGAGAGCCAATGCATTAAAAAATGTTATGGTTCCATTACTATATGGAGAAGAACATTCCAAAAACGGAAAAGAACATGCCATGGAAATGCTCAAAATGGTAGGAATGGAAGACCGTGCGGATCACAGACCGAATGAGCTTTCCGGTGGACAGAAACAGCGTGTTGCAATTGCAAGGGCAATGATCAATGATCCGGCGATCATTCTTGCGGATGAGCCGACCGGAGCACTCGATTCGAAGACAGGTCATATGGTCATGGATCTGTTCCACAAACTTCATGAGGAACAGGGGAAAACAATTGTCCTGATCACACATTCCCAGGAGCTTGCACAGGAAACAGAGCGTATCGTTACTCTGTTAGATGGTCAGATCGTGGCGGATAACGGAGGTGAACATTAATGTTTTGGGAAAATATCAAAGAGGCAATCACGAGTATTTCCAGCAACAAGATGCGTTCTCTTCTGACGATGCTTGGAATCATCATCGGTATCAGTTCGGTGATCATTATCACAACGATCGGTGGTTCAATTCAGAGTACTCTTACGGCAACCATGAATTCCCTTGGGGGGAATATGGTACAGGCGTATGTGGAAGCACGTTATCCGGAAAATGATGAAGACTGGGACACCTGGGAACAGCCGGAGATGACGGACAGTGATTATGTTACACAGGATATGATCGATGGATTGATCGAAAAATATCCGGATGAGGTAACAGGTGTTGCAGCACAGAACTATCTTGGTTCAGGAACCATTAAAGATGATGCTGATTCCAAGAATTATGCAAATGTCAATATTGATGGTATCACACCGGAATATTTAGAGTATATGAAACTGGAAATGCATGCCGGAAGAAATCTGACAAAGGCAGATAATCAGGGGAAAAAGAGAGTATGCCTGATTGCAGATACGATGGCAGAGAGATATTTTGCAGGTAAAGATCCGATCGGTGAAACACTTTCTGTTGCAACATCGGATGGCGGAATTTTTGATTTTGTTGTAGTTGGCGTTTATGTATATAACCAAGCATTATTTGGAAAAGTGGACACGTCCATACCGGAAAAAGACCGTGTAACAGAATTGATGATCCCTCTTCAGACCTGTTTTAAACTGCAGGGGACTGACAGGACTGGTTATGATTATTTTAATCTTATGATCGATCCTCTTGCAGATGTCAATCAGGCAACAACGGATGTTTTATCTTATTTTGATGAGATGTATGCAAACAACAAAAATTTCCACGTCAGTGCATACAATATGGCATCTGATCTTGGCATGATCAATACGGTACTCAACGTGATCACGATCGCGGTTTCCGGTATTGCAGCGATTTCACTGATCGTGGGTGGTGTCGGCGTTATGAATATCATGCTGGTGTCCATCACGGAGCGTACAAGAGAGATCGGTGTCCGTATGGCGCTTGGTGCCAAAAGACGTACCATCCGTATGCAGTTTGTCATAGAGGCGATCATGCTTTGTCTGATCGGAGGTATCATCGGTATACTGATTGGTATAGGAATCGGGGCACTGCTTGGAAAAGTGGCAGGATTTGTCATTCAGAATATGTACTCTCAGTATGCAAATTATATTATTATGACGGTGCATCCTTCTGTAACGGCGATCATGCTTTCACTGTTCTTCTCCATGTTAACCGGTGTATTCTTCGGATATTACCCGGCAAACAAGGCTTCAAAGATGGAAGTCATCGATGCATTGCGCTATGAGTAAGTACGGAGAAGAGAATCTGGGCGGAAAGTTTTAAATGAATACAGATAAATAGATAGAAAAGAAAAAGTACTGTATATGACAAAAAAGAAAAATGTCAGTATACAGTACTTTTTTTGTAACAGATTTTCCAGATCAATATTTCCGGGCATGGTACATGCGCCTTCCCACATAGAATACAAAAAGAAATATTGTAAAGTATAGCATTCATGCATGATTGCGATGCGTAGATGTTATGCAATATCAATAATCGGGATGGAAGGGAAAAACATGAACCATAACAAAAAGAAAATTTTAAAAGTGACGGCACTGTTTGTTTTTATGTTCTTTTTAGGCTGGGGCGCAGGTTCGCTGCAGAAACAGCAGATGAAAAAAACAGTGGAGACAGTGTCTGTCCAGAATCAGGCAGATAACTGGGGACTGGGCTTTGGAGCGGAGGGAACCCAGCCGACCGGCAATGTGACAGCGGATGAATTAAAAAAATACAACGCATGGTATGTGGGCGATAAAAATAAAAAGACAATTTACCTGACCTTTGACTGCGGGTATGAAAATGGAAATACAGAACCGATCCTGGATGCATTAAAGAAACACAATGCAAAAGCGACCTTTTTTGTCGTGGGACATTTCCTTGAGTCAGCGCCGGATATCGTAAAGCGCATGGAGGAAGAGGGGCATGCCGTTGGCAATCATACTTATCATCACCCGGATATGTCATCCATATCGGAGCTGGTTTCATTCCAAAAGGAAATCGATGATGTCGCATCGTTATACCAGTCGATCACGGGCAAAGAAATGATCAAATATTACCGTCCGCCACAGGGAAAATACAGCACGGAAAATCTAAAGATGGCAAAAGAACTCGGATACAATACATTTTTCTGGAGCCTAGACGCTTTTGGATGCACAGAAACACCCGGAGCAGTATCCGCAGCTCACAATCCGTGTTTCCGGATATGCGGTAAACTTTATCAAGCTGACCAAAGAGCAGCAGGACGAAGTCATTGCAAGAACCTTCCACGAGCGCATGTAGTTCATGTGGAAGTGATACAGACAGGATAAATCGCGCGAACCGGAACCGGTGCCCTGCTGCTTTTGCGGCAGGGACACCGGGATACGCCGGCTCGCGCGATTGTATTATGATTATCAGATGGATGGGATTAAAAAGGAGGACTTTATGGGAAAAATTCATTCGATGGAAAGCTTTGGAACGGTGGATGGACCGGGAGTCCGCTTTGTGGTGTTCTTTGAGGGATGTCCCATGCGCTGCCTGTACTGCCATAATCCCGACTCCTGGCATACGGTGGTTTTAAGGCTTTATGGGGAGGAGTTTGCAGGACTTCATGAGGTCATAAGAAAGAGAGTTATCTACAAGGCAGTACATGCACTTACACAGACAGCAAAGGATATATATAAGGTTCATGTGAATGCTGTAGATGAGCTTATACGAAAACAGGTTGGCAGCAGTGCAGATATATGTTATGGACTGTGTGCGGTAAAAGGGTATGAGGATATCACAATAAGAAGGAAAAATGTGGCATCTCGGACACAGGTTTCTTCGGACCTCATGCATGTACTTACGCCGCAGGAGCTTAAAAGACTTAATTCAGGTGAAAATATTACCATAGAAGAAAACATTTATTATAATAATGATGGCAAGACGGAATTAAGAAAGGTGCATATTGTAATTTCACTTCATTCTAATTATGAAAAAAACAGAAATTACGCTAATAGTTGCTATGCGAAATCCTTTGATTATGATAAAATACAAGGAAAGCTCTGCATAAGACACCGTACTGACGGTGACAGGATTGTTGTGAACAGGGCGGGAACATGGCGCAAGCTGAAAAAAGAATTCATTGACCGTAAAGTGCCTGCTGATATGAGAGATAATGTGCTTGTTGTTTCTGATGATTCGGGAGTTTTATGGGCTGTCGGGGTAAGAAGAAGTGAGTGTGCCCTGATCGATGATGAAACAAGGAATGTGCTGGATATAACTATACAATAGAGTGAATATTAAGATTGACAAAGGAGAGAAACGATGAAAGAACCATTTATCAGTGTCCTTATATCTGAGGAAAAGTTGAATGAAAGGATTGCACAGCTTGGAGAGCAGATAAGTAAAGACTATGAGGGTAAGGAGGTTAAACTTATCTGTATTCTTAAGGGAAGTATTATATTTACATGCGAGCTTGCCAAGAGAATTACTGTACCTGTTAAGTTTGATTTTATGCAGGTGTCAAGTTATGGAAGCGGGACATCATCAAGCGGTCAGATTAAGATTAAGAAGGACCTTGATGAGAGTATTGAGGGAGAGCATGTAATTGTTATTGAGGATATTATCGATTCAGGTAATACTCTTGCAAGACTTATGCCTATGTTAGAGGAGAGAAAGCCGGCAGATATATGTATATGTACTCTGCTTGATAAGCCGGAAAGAAGAGAGGTTGAGGTGGATGTTAAGTATAATGGCTTTAACATTCCTGATGAATTCGTTGTCGGTTATGGACTTGATTATGACCAGAGCTATAGAAACCTTCCTTTTGTAGGAGTTTTACACCTTGACGAAGAGGCATAATTAATAAGGAGGAAGTGATGGATACTAAGAAAAAAAGGTCTGGAGGATTTGGAAGCATTTTCTTCATGATTATTATAATTGGTATTGTCTGGGCTGTTATCGCACAGATGAGCCAGAGAACAAGTAATTATAAGTATAAGGATTTTGAATCTGATTTAAAGAGCGGCAGGATTACAGATGTTGTTATAAGTCAGAATGCAGAAGTCCCAACAGGTACACTTACAATTACATTCACTGATGGAAGCAGGGATACTCTTAATGTATCTGATGTTGTTTCTGTACAGGAAAAGCTTGATGATAAAAATATTACATATACTGTAAGGGATGTTAAAAGAGACAGTGTATGGATGACAACTATTCTGCCATTTGGTATGTGTCTTATCGTTGTTGTAGCACTTATGCTGATGATGACTAGACAGGCTGGCGGTGGCGGTAATGCCAAGATGATGAATTTTGGTAAGAGCCGTGCAAGAATGATAAGTGGTGATGCCAATAAGGTTACATTCAAGGATGTGGCAGGGCTTAATGAAGAGAAAGAAGAACTGGAAGAAATCGTTGATTTCCTTAAAGATCCTGTAAAGTACACTAACCTTGGAGCGAGAATTCCTAAGGGAGTTATTCTTACAGGCCCTCCGGGAACAGGTAAGACTTTACTTGCAAAGGCTGTAGCCGGTGAGGCAGGAGTACCTTTCTTTAGCATATCAGGTTCTGATTTTGTTGAGATGTTCGTTGGTGTCGGTGCATCAAGAGTAAGGGATTTATTTGAACAGGCTAAGAAAAATTCCCCATCATTAATATTTATTGATGAAATAGATGCAGTGGGAAGACAAAGAGGTGCTGGTCTTGGTGGAGGACATGATGAAAGAGAACAGACATTAAATCAATTACTAGTAGAAATGGATGGTTTCGGGGCTAATGAAGGTATTATAATGATAGCAGCCACTAATAGACCTGATATATTAGACCCAGCTCTTTTAAGACCAGGAAGATTTGATAGACAGATAATGGTTGGCAGACCTGATAGAAAAGGTAGAGAGGCAGTATTAGAAGTTCATACTAAGAAGAAACCATTAGATACTAATGTTAGTCTGGAAGTACTAGCAAAGAGAACTCCAGGATTCAGTGGAGCAGATTTAGAAAATCTAGCTAATGAAGCAGCGCTTTTAGCTGTTAGAAAAAATAAAAAGAAAATAGGTATGGATGAATTTGAAGAAGCTATAACAAGAGTAATAGCAGGTCCAGAAAAGAAAAGTAGGACAATAAGCGAGCATGATAGAAAACTTACAGCTTATCATGAAGCAGGTCATGCTGTAGTAATGAAATGTTTAAAGAATTCAGATCCTGTCCATGAAATAAGTATAATACCGAGGGGAATGGCTGGAGGATATACAATGCATCTTCCAACAGAAGATAGAGCATATACATCAAAAGAAAAGCTATTAGATGAAATGGTTGGACTTTTAGGTGGTCGTGTAGCTGAAAAGCTGATTCTAGGAGATATAAGTACTGGTGCTAAAAATGATATTGATAGAGCAAGTTCTATTGCCAGAGCTATGGTTATGGAATATGGTATGAGTGATAAAATAGGAACTATATCATACGGTAGTGATAACAATGAAGTATTTTTAGGCAGGGATTTAGGAAGAGGAAGAAACTTCAGTGAAGAAGTAGGAGCAATGATAGATAAGGAAATTAAGAGTTTAATTAGCAATGCTTATAACACAGCTGAAGAATTATTAAAGGAAAATGTTAATAAGTTACATGCAGTAGCTAGTACTTTGTTAGAAAAAGAAAAAATTGATGGCAAGGAATTTGAAGAAATTTTTGAGGCCAACTAAAAATAATGAGTTGTATCAGAATATATTTTGATATAACTCATTATTTTTGAAAAAAATCAAAAAAATAGAAAAAAGGCATACATTATATGTTTTTGTGTATAAAAAAAGTTGTAAAAATTAATAAAATACGAAAAATATTATAAAATTTTAAAATAATGTTCGATATAAGGTTTCAAATATATTTTTTCAATGATATAATTAATTATAAAATTAATTAGTTGTGGA
>OLVW01000496.1_pt1 | contig 40178 bp, 38 predicted proteins | sample 1673301 | NCBI WGS metagenome assembly OLVW01 (sample SAMEA3178941, study PRJEB25190) | human gut metagenome
CAGCCGATGACTTAACTGACCCGGCTCCTGCAACAACATTCTCACATCTGGATGCAACAACGGTTCTTTCAAGAAAGATTGTTGAACAGGGTATATATCCTGCTGTTGACCCACTTGAGTCAACATCAAGAATCCTTGAACCTGATGTAGTAGGTGAGGAACATTATACTGTTGCAAGACGTGTTCAGGAGGTGCTTCAGAAGTACAAGGAGCTTCAGGATATTATTGCAATTCTTGGTATGGAAGAGCTTTCAGAGGATGATAAGCTTACTGTATACAGAGCAAGAAAGATTCAGAGATTCTTATCACAGCCATTCCATGTAGCTGAGAACTTTACAGGTACTCCTGGTAAGTATGTTCCTGTCGAGGATACTGTTAAGGGCTTCAAAGCTATACTTGATGGTCAGATGGATGAATATCCGGAAGCAGCTTTCTTTAATGTAGGTACTATTGAGGATGTTAAGGCTAAGGCAGAAACATTGAAATAAATCCCGCATTTTTTACTTCGTAAAAAACAAGGAGGTAAATACCTCTGCTCGCCAGAGGGCTCGCATTTTTACTTCGTAAAAACAAGGAGGTATGGGTTGAATACATTTTCATTGAAATTAATAGCCTGTGATAAGGTATTCTATGATGGACCATGTGAGATTCTTATATTTGATGGTTTTGACGGTGAGATGGCTATTATGGCTAACCATGAGCCTATGACATGTAGTGTTGAAACTGGAGAATTAAGATTCAGGGTTCCAGGAGAAACAACATGGCAGGAAGCTATAGTTTCGACAGGACTTCTTAAAGTTGAACACAATAAAGTTGACATAATAGTGTATTCAGCTGAAAGACCTGAAGAAATAGATAAGTTCAGAGCTGAGGCAGCGCTTGAAAGAGCGAAGGAACAGCTTGCACAGAAACAGAGTATTATGGAATACCACGTATCAACGGCATCACTGGCAAGAGCTATGGCCAGACTTCGTGGTGTAAAGAATCATGATGTGTAAAGATATGAATTAATAATAAAGTTAGAAACTCTTCGATATTTTATAAGAATGTCGGAGAGTTTTTTGCGTTAATTTTGCGTTAAATTTACATTATTTATTTGTGTTATTTCTGCGCTATCGTTATAAGAAAATGACTAATATATTAGCTAAAATTGACAAAAAACTGTTAAATGGCTAAAATATTAGCTATGAATAATATTTTAGATTTAATAAAAACACCTAAGGATGTCAATAATGATATTGTTAAAAGAATGAGGGCAAGAAGAAAGGAGCAGAAGTTAACACAGGCTGAGCTTAGCAGGCGTGCAGATGTGAGCCTTGGTTCATTAAAACGATTTGAACAGACAGGTAACATAGCGCTTGATTCGCTTATTAAGATTGCTTTCGTACTTGGATGTCAGGATGATTTCGAAGGATTGTTTGCTAAGAAGGGGTATTCGTCTATTCAGGAGGTTATAGATGGTCAGCGTAAATAAACTGGATGTTGTGATTGATGGAAACAAGGTTGGAACTCTTGCAGTTGCAGATAAATATCTGTGTGCATTTGAATATACAGATGAATGGCTTATGAATGGATATTCGATAAGCCCCTTTTCACTACCGCTGGAAAAGAAGGTGTTCGTGCCAAAGTCATATGAGCCTTTTGAGGGACTGTATGGAGTGTTTGCAGATAGTCTGCCTGATGGGTGGGGCAGATTGCTTGTTGACCGACTGCTCGTAAAAAACAAGATAAATCCATATGAAGTTAATTCAATAAACCGACTTGCTATAGTTGGAGCAGGTGGTATGGGAGCATTGGAATATTATCCAGAAAATCAATTCCTAAAAACAGATGAAAAGATGACTCTTGATGAGATAGCTGTAGAGTGCGAAAGAATATTTGAAACTAATAATTCTGATAATCTTGATGAGATATTCAAAATGGGAGGTTCATCGGGTGGAGCACGTCCTAAAGTGTATTATGAGATAGATGGAGAGGAATGGATAGTGAAGTTTCCATCATCTTATGATGTTAAAGATATTGGAAAACAGGAATATGAGTATTCACAATGTGCACGAAAATGTGGAATAGATATGCCTGAAACAAGGTTATTGAGTTCTAATTTTGGCTCAGGGTATTTTGCAGTAAGACGCTTTGACAGACAGAATGGCAGAAAAGTTCATATGATATCTGTGAGTGGCCTGCTGGAAACTTCTCACAGAATACCGAATCTTGATTATAACCAGTTAATGAAACTTACATTCATTCTTACAAAGAGTTACGAGGAAGTTGAGAAAATGTACAGACTTATGTGCTTTAATGTATATGCACATAACAGAGATGACCATTCTAAGAATTTTTCATATATATATAATATAGACGAGAAAGCATGGAAGTTATCTCCAGCATATGATCTGACATATAGTAATTCTATTGGTGGAGAGCATGCTACAATGATTGATGGTAATGGCCGCAATCCAGGAATAGAGGATATACTCCGGGTGGCGCAGAATATACAGATGGATGAAAAAAAAGCAAAGAGTATAGCAGAAAATATAAAAGAAATAGTAGAAAATGAGTTACAGGAGTATATACTTTAATACAGCCTGCGTAAGTCAGAATTAAATATCTGTCTTATGCAGGTAATTTTTGTCCTTTTTTTGCATAATATGTCCTTTTTTTGCATGGACTATTGTATGTGAGAGAATAAAATGATAAATTCACTTAGGAAGATAAATTGCATAATGATTGATAAAAAGATTGCTGAATTAATAGATAATATTGTTATTATGCATATCAAGGATTCAATTAAAGGAGGTTATCAACAGTTAAATATAAATAATAAAACAAAGGAACACTTAAACTTTTAAAGAAGCATATTACATCAGCCTAAAAGACCTAAGTAAGGTGTTATACTTATATAAAGCATTAAGAGGGATTAATATAGAAGTATAGTTACGAAAGAGATTAACGAAAGAGATTATAAGATTAAGTAATAAGCACGGGAAAAATAAATTTATGCCCCTTTAGTTTCTTTGCATATAGCTGGTATATATAGTATGATGTAAGTGTCAAAAGTATAAATTGCGTTTGTCTAGCAAAAATAAGCAATTTATACTTATTGACATAATAGTATCATAATACATATATGCAATCATAGCTGTGTAGATGAGTTGTGTATGTGACAGTATCAGTTCGGCAAAGGAATAAGGGACATATTTATGCTTAAGATAGCGGTATGTGATGATGAAGAAATATTCGCAGATAGAATTAAGAAGCTGCTGGAAAAACAGCTTATCAATAAGGGAATTGAACATAAAGTAGATGTATATAGCTCGGGAATAGAATTAGCGAAGCTGGGGGATGCTATATCAGAATATCGCATTGTGTTTCTTGATATAGATATGGAAGGAATGAACGGAATCCAGACAGCAGAGGTAATAAGAACATATTCCGATGATATATACATTGCTTTTGTGACAGCATATATTAATTATGCACCAGAGGGATATCGTTGCAATGCAATAAGATATATCCTTAAAAACAGCGATCAGCTGGCTGCATCTATATATGAATGTATGGATGCAATACTTGATAAGATAAGCAGCAGCCACAAAACGAAGACTATAGATTTCTGTGGCGGAAGCTGTGAGGTATTGGTAAACCAGATAATGTATATTGAAAGTAATAAGCATAAGCTTCTGTTTCACATAATTGGAAAAGATCCTGAGGATTACAGTATATATAGTACATTAAACGATGTTGAAAAAGAGTACATAGAAGAAGATTTTTTGCGTGTGCATCAGAGCTATATGGTTAATATGAAGTATATTAGTAAGCTCGTAAGATATTATGTTATATTAGAGAATGGTGAACGTATAAGTATACCAAAGGGGAGGTATAGAGAGGTTGCTGACAGCTATATAGCATACAGGGGAAGATTATAATGGGGAATAGTATTAACAGCGTGATAATAATAACTATCGAAATGATAACCTGCAGGATGTTATATGAGTCTTTTGTTGTCCGTAAGAAAAATATAACAGATAAAGTATATAATATGAGCATGGTTCTTCTCATAGGTGTAATGTTTATCATTTCCAGGACTCTTAAGACATATATACCAGTAAAGCTGTTGGCTGGGATGATAGCGATAGTTATATATATGTATATTATGGAACAGATAAGTATTATCAAGTCAGCAGCAATAGCCCTGATATATTATTCGGTGGCAATTGTGCTTGATTATCTTGTTATGCTCATTATGATAAGCATATTTGGAAGCTTGGAAAATGTCGGGAATATATCAGAAACTGCTGGTAACTCACTTATTATACTGAGCAGGGCAGTATTTTTATTAATAACGATATTCTTAAGGCAATATAGCCTTAGGAAGAATGTTAACAGAGTAGATGTAAGCAATAGCGATTGCAGAAAGCTTCTGTTTTTCCCAGTGTTTACAGTTTTTATCGTTATAGCACTTAGTGGAACGATGATGACGATGGATGCAACACAGCTTGCTGTCATATATTATGTAATAGCAGTAGGCGTTGTTATTATGGATATCATTATGTTTCATCTTGTAAAGGATATAATAATGAATTCATATAAGCTTCGTGAAAATGAGGTGTTAAAACAACAGGCAGCAGGACAGATAGAGTTATACAGAACTGTATCAGAGAATTTCGACAGGCAAAGAAGAAAAACACATGAGTATAAGAATCAGATGCTGTGTATAGAGACACTTGCTGAAAATGGGGAGTATGATAAGCTAAAAAGCTATGTTAAGAGCATAACAGGAAACCTTAACAGGGAACTTGATATGATAGATACTAATAACAAGATAGTTAATGCAGTACTTAATGCAAAGTATCATGAAGCTGTCGATAACAATATACTTATGGTATTCAAGATTAACGACCTTTCGGGAATAAATATATCAGATGAGGATATAGTCCAGGTGTTATCTAATCTTCTTGATAATGCAATAGAAGCAGCCAGGCAGTGCGATATTAATCACAGGCTGATAAAGCTTAAGTTCACATGCGAGGATGCACATACGATATTATCAGTGTCAAACACTTATAAATATGAACCACAGATTACAGATGATGGATATATGATAACAAGAAAGGAAGAAAAGCAGGAACATGGCTTTGGACTTCGCAATGTTATGGCAGTACTTGATAAGTATAATGCAAGGCATGTCATAAGATGTGAGAGTGGAGAGTTTTTCTTTGCTATGATGTTATAACAAAATAGTCTTTTTTTGCATTTTATGGTCTTTTTTTGCACACGATATTGTTATAGAATTATGTTAGTGATACATTGTATCTTAACATATGTTATGACATTTTATGACGCGTTAGAACAGCATAAGTTTTTGTATAATAGTGGCAAAGGATATGATTATCAGAAATTATATATAATATGAGGTAAGTAAGGTTGAAGATAGCCATATGTGATGATGAAAAAGTTGCTGCTGAATATATTGGTGAGGTGTTGGAGACATATTTTAAAGATAAATCAATGGAATATAGCATTGAATTATATAATTCAGGTGAAACCTTGATGGCACTTCAGGATAAGATAATGACTTATGATGTTGTGTTTTTAGATGTTGATATGCCAGATGCAGATGGTTTTGAAGTTGCTGGATGGATAAGAATGTTTTCAGACAGAGTGATTATAGCGTTTATAACAGCTATGATTAGTTATTCCCTAAAAGGCTATAATTATAATGCAATAAGGTATATACCGAAAAATACTAATCAGTTGGAACAATCAATATATGAATGTATGGATGCGGTATTATACAGGATGAATTGTTTTGGCACCGATAAAAAAGTATTCACATGCAATCAGCAGGAAAAAGAGATTACACTTAATAAAGTTATGTACATAGAAAGCAGTGCACATAAAGTACAATTCCACATAGAAGGAAGGGAGATGGATAGATACATTACTAATGATAAGCTGAATAATATAGAAAAAGAATTAAGTGAATATAATTATTTTATAAGGGTACATCAGAGTTATATAGTTAATATGATGTATGTCAGAAAAATCAGTAGTTATCATATTTTGTTGAAGAATGGTGTTGACATAGGAGTGCCTAAAAAAAGATATAGGGAAGTAAAGAAAGCAATATTGGAATTCAAAGCCAAGTTATAGGTTAATGGAGGTAAAAGAAATGAAAAGTTTAAAGGTAAATGTGCTTAAAACTGTGAATAAGTTGACTAAGGAAATGGTTCAGAGAAGAAATGAAGAATGGCCACCAGAATGTACTTCTATATTACATCAGCCTAAAAGACCAGGCGTAAGGACACAGCAATAGTTTCTGTGGAGTAGTCAAATGCTTGAATACATTACTGATATAACGATTCTGATTATTGAGATTGTATGCTATTTTACTTTTTTTGATATATTTGCAGTGAAAAGAAAATTGTCCAAAAGCAAGATAATAATCACAGTTTTCTTATTGGTATTATTTTTACGATTATGTATACATTTTCTAAGGAATTATACTATTATTAAAATATTAATAACGATTATTATAATATTATTGTCAATGTTGTATCTATACAAGATTAGCACCATTAAAGCATTAATATTAACGTTTTTTGTTCAAGGTATATTGGCTATTATTGATTATATAATAATTATGATACTTGCAAAGCTTTATGGTGATATAACTGCATTAGAAAGTGCTTCAGCTTTAATAGGAAGACTTATTATTATTCTAAGCAGATTAATATTATTTGTAGGACTTATTATTCTAAGCAGGATTAGCACTAAGAAAAATAACAGTGTTACAGCTGATATGAGTGATAAAGAGTGGATTCAGTTCCTGATATTCCCTATATTTACCATATGTGCTGTAATGTTGATGACTAGTTCTGTAATAAAATCGTATCATAGTGATATAATTGCCATTTATTATATTATAGCTATTGGACTTATTGTTCTTAATCTTGTTGTGTTTCATCTTATTAGTGAAATACTTGAGAATTCTAGAAATATGAAAGAAGCAGAGGCTTTAAGGCAGCAGTCTATAGGTCAGCTTGAATTATATAATTCAATGCGTGAAAATTATAATATACAAAGACAGAGAACACACGAATACAAAAATCAGATTGTATGTATGGATATGCTTATGAAGAAAAAAGATTATAGTAAGTTAGAAGACTACATAGGTAATATATCAGATGGGCTGGATGCACAGTTAGATATGGTTGATACAAACAATGATGTTGTGAATGCGATTTTTAATGCAAAGTATTACGAAGCTATAAAAAATGATGTTTTAGTTGTTCTCAAGATCAATGACTTGTCAGATATTAAGATATCAGACAATGATATTGTTACTATATTGTCTAATCTTCTTGATAATGCAATTGAGGCAGCAAAACAGTGTGATATAGGGAAAAGAATTGTAAAGATAAAAATGCTATATGAGGATGCTGTGCTCAGTATAGCTGTGTCTAATTCATATAAGGCGGAACCAGTGCTTACAGAAGATGGATATATACGTACAACTAAGAAAGATAGAGAAGAGCATGGATGGGGGATGAGAAATGTAGTTGCAACATTGGAAAAATATAATGCAGAATATATTATTGATTATAAGAATGGAGAGTTTGTGTTTTCAATAATAATGTAGATGGCAGAAACCAGATGTCTGATGGCGTCTGGTTTTTTGCTATATAGATTGTGGTTGTTATTTAGAGGGGTGCTTTAATATAGTCGTTTTTTGTTCAATATAGTCGTTTTTTGATAATGGGATTGAATTTTATATTTTGTATGTTAAAATGCAAATAGAAAGAGAATTGTATATATGATTGATGAATTAATAGTAAAAATAGTTGATAGTATGATAAATATAGATATTATATCAAAAGATGACAAGGAAGCATATGTGTATGCTTATACAATTACACTGGAAAAAGTATTGACGCTAATTACGATAGGCATAATGGGTGTGGTTTTAAACAGGCTTGTGAATATAATAATATTTTTGTGTACATTTATGTTTCTTAGAAGAAGAACAGGCGGTTTTCATCTTGAAACATTTGGCCAGTGTTTTATAGGAACTAATCTTATATGTGTTATCATTGAGGCATGTGACTTCGTATGGTTAAAGTATATGACACTTGTTATGTTTCTTTGCATGGTATCTGTTTTATACATAATATGTGTTGGTACAGTTAATCATCCTAATCTTGCACTTAATGATGGTGAATTAATGGAAAGTAAGAAAAGAGCAAGAATTGTAGTGGTTTTGGAAGTATTATTAACTATAGTTTTGTGTATTGTGGGGGTTGATAGAACAATAACAGGATATATGGCTATGGGTATTAACATATGTGCATTGTTATTGGTTATGTCAAAGATACAGAGCAGGATGAAGAAGTAGAAGATGGGAGGATTAACACTCAGGGGATTTATATTGTATTGATATAAAAGAAATGGAGGCGATATAAAATGAAGACTTAAAATATTAAACCATTTATGGCAGATTTTCCAAAAATAGTTGTAGAGAAGGTAACAAAAGAAATTAAATCATTAAGAAAATTTTTAAAATTGGAGGTAATTTGTTATGAAAAAAAAGATAGCGAAGGTATGTGCATTATCGGCAGTGTTTAGTCTGTTTTTATCAGTTAGTGCTTTTGCTGGACAGCAGACAAGAAGAGTGGAATATAACAATGAGTCATTTTCATCTGGTTATACGGATGATTACAATGTTTCACATAGTATACGTGGAACTGCCTCAGTACAGGCAAATGTTGGATGGGATGAAGGATATTCAGGTTGGGTAATATCAGCTAATTTTGATAAACCGGATGTTACTGTTGATGGAAATAGTATAGGTGTTGAATATAAAGGCGATACTGTATATAGAGGAAGCACAGCTCATCAGGAATTTGAATTGAATAATTCTGGACATTATGTTATCCCATATATTTCATGTGATGAATATGGAGATACATCATTTTGGGTTAATTCAAGGTAAAAGCTTATGAAAAAAGTGGTATTAAGTGTTATATTTTTTATGATGGCTATGTTGGCGGCGTGTACTAAATACCAGATAAATGAGGAACAGTCTGATAATAATAATCCTTTTCCTGATTATGTATATAATCAGGAAAAGGAGCAGGGGATATATGGGCAGTCAGATATGGCAATAGCAGAAAATGGCTATTATTATATAATTGACAATATTTTGTATTTTTATAATATAAATAGCGATGTCAATATGCCGTTATGCTCTAAGGTAAACTGTAATCATGATGGTGAAACATGTGATGCTTATGTTAGTGGAATTAATGCAGAAAATGGCACATTTGAATGTAATTGTATGAATAAAAAAGTTATGTATTATAATAATCATTTATATTGTATTGAGGTTACTAAAGACAGGGATTATTATTTATGCCAGTATGATGCTACATTTGGAAATAAAGAACGTATTACAAAGCTTGCATCAGTAAAAGATGAGCAGATAATGGTAACCAGTGTACAGGCAAGTATGATATCAGATGGTTATTTTTATTACTATACATCATTTTTGGATGCTGACTATGCAAAAAATTGTTATATTGCACCATTTTATATATGTAGAATAAGGCTTGAAAGCAATTCATCAAGAGAGGTTCTTGGAGAATTTCAGTTTCCGGGAGATTATGCTATGAAAGCTGGAGAGAACAATGGTTTTGGCGTTTATCTGTCAGATAATAATATTTATTTTTATGCTGGCGGAACAGGGAGAATGTATTTTTATGATAATAATGTACAATACCGTGTTTCAAAGTATGATTTAAGTACAGGTCAATATACAGAATTATGGACATATACAGGTGATGACAGAGTAGATGTATTTGGAGAAAATACAGGAAAAGTAAATTCTATGTCAGATGGCAGTTATGTCAGGATGGATAGTAATGGTAATTTCTACATTATGACATCATCAACAGGTAAAGAAAATGATACCTTAATTAAGGTTAATTTTGATAAAAATACAAGTGAAGTTATTTACACTACAGATATGGAGAAGTTGTATTCATTACAAAGTGATGGTGAGTATTTATATTTTTTTGAGTCTACACAAAGCAGAGAAACAAAGTCATATTTCACAGCAATAGATATGAATGGCACATTAAAAGCACAATATGAAATGGAATATGATGAGGAATTTTTGGAAAAAGCAAAAAAATTTTATGAGCAGTTTCCAGAGGATACTTCTGTTGTTGTGGATGCATCAGAAATCTGTGTATATGGGATTGACGAAAGATATATTCTTATGGGCAGCAATACTAATTCAGATGTATATAAGAATTTAAAATCTCTTAATAGCAAACCTTCTAAAAAGGTGATAACAACAGGCGTAGGAGTAATAAATAAAATGGATTATCTGAATAGTGGCACTGCATCAATAAAACAGATATATCAGAATTTATCATAGTTACAGAGCAGGGTTAAATATAAAATGTTTAATCCTGCTTTTTAAAAATAATTACGGGGAGAAGGGATGTTATGGCAGAGCTTAAAAGAATTGTTGGAAAAACATATATAGGTCTGTTAGTATGTTTATTAGTGTTTAATATGCTGATACTTGTCAGCGATAAAACAGATGAACAACAGGTAACATATGCATATATAGAAATGCTTAATACGGCTGAAAGTGTTAAGTCAGATAGCAAACTGAGTACGGAAGCGGCAACGATAGCGTGGCAGGAATATTTTCAGAAATATGAAATCAATGGCAGTGACCGTTCTGACAAGACAGCAGCTGCTAAACAGGCAAGAGAGAAGTTAATGCAGCAGGCAAAGTATATAGATAATTACAGGGGGATAATTGAGGATAAAAGACAGACAGCAATATTATATGCAACAGCGGGAACTTATAAAAAGAACAGCTTTGAATATAACAACTTATTAAAAACGCAATATGATTTATCACAGATAATAGATGCAGATGTGCAATTAAGTAATGGATTGTGGTTAGAAAAAATATATAAGAATAATTATATTCATTTATTAACATTAATTACGTGTGTATATACAGTATATATGTTTTTTTCGGAAAGAAAAAACGGATTATATCATATTGTACATACAGGTCAGAGTGGAAGGGGAGTTCTGTTTGTTAAGAGAAGTATAATATTGTTAATACAGGCGGTAGTAACGAATGTTGCACTGTATACAGAGTCAGCGGTTATGCTGCTTAACAGATATGATGGTGTAAAAGACCTGAATGTTGCAGCCGTAAGTGATGAATATTTTATACTTACTTCGGGTAAGCTTTCAAGAATACAGTTTTTAGGATTAATAATATTATTATCGATATTGGCAAATGTTGTATTATCGCTTGTTTTATGGGCAATTTTATTGTGCTTTGGCAATGTAAATATCGGTCTGTTTTTTTATTGCTGTATTTGTGTGGCTGATGTGGTGATATATAAGGTTATTTCAGCAAAATCTATATTGCATATATTTAAGTATCTGAATGTATATTATTTATTTTTTCCGAATAAAGCAGCAGAATACTTTAACTGGGGATGTTTTAACATTGCAGTATCTTTGTTAACAACTACGATAACTGTATCGGTATTTATAGGAATACTGGCTTTGTTTGCAAGTGCATATATCAGCATAAGAAAATATTTCACTGGTAAGATGAATATAGTAGAAAACGCTATAGAGTTAATTCTGACATATATTATGAGATTAATGGTAAAGACGAATAATTTCGGTAAAGAAGTTTATAAGATATTAATTTCACAGGGAATAATATGGATACTGCTGCTTCTTGCATATATTGCAGCTAATGTAGAGCCAAGCTATGGGGTTATATATGATGCCAAAAAGAGTTATATGTTAGGATATTATGAGAAAGCGGAAGGGTTAAGTTATGGTACGGAATTAATAGATATTTATAATGAATATAATGATGAATATGAAGATTTTCTTGATAACTTTGATTATTCTGATGAAGGCGCGAAAACAATTCTTGCTAACAGACAGGACTTATTTAATACTGTAAAAGAGAATTTTAATTATATTAAACAGATGAATGAGAAGGGAATATCAGCCGTTGTAATTAATCCATATGAGTATACAGAAACAATAGGAAACAGAGAGTGGAATAATCAGGAACTTATTGCAATGATAAATGTTATTGCAGCTATTGTTATTTCATGCGGGTTTATAGCATATGAAAAGAAATCAATGGTAAAGAGTCTGGCTCTTACGGGAATGAACAGAAGAAAATGGCTGGTAAAGAAGTTGTTTATCCAGAGTATGCTTAGTCTGCTATTTGCCTGTATTACATATGGGATGTATTATAAGAAGCTTTGTGGTGTATATACATATACCAATATAACAGCACCATTGAAAAGTATAATGCTGTTTCAGAATTACATAATAAACCCACCGATAATAGTATATATTTTTATTGATTTTATGATTAAATATATGTTCCTTTTGGGAATACAAATGATAATGTCAGTTGTATCTATATATGTTAAATATTCATATTGTTTTATTGCAGGGCTGGTAATTATTTTACCACAATTATTGTATATGCTTGGGTTTAAGTTTATGTATAAAATATCAATAGTAAAGTATATGGCATTTTTCAGATGTTGGATAGAAAGCGGAAGGACGATGACTGTTTACTGGTTTTTGACTGGAATAATTATTTTGATTGGAATAGGCGCAACTATATATATTATGAATGTATTCCAGCATAAGGCTGTTATAAATAAAAATGATAAGGAAAGGAGTTAATTAAAATATGGAATTAGAGCTTATAAATTTAAAAAAAACTTATGGAACAGTACAAGCGTTAAAAGGAATAAATTATAAATTCACATCAGGAATATATGGAATATTAGGTTCAAATGGTGCAGGAAAGAGTACTATGATTAATCTTATTACCGATAATATTTCAAGAGATAAGATTAATGGTGGAAGTATTTTATATAGTCAGGATAAAGAAAAAAAAGACATATTGAAGCTTGGAAAAAATTTTAGGAAAATTGTTGGATATATGCCACAACAGCAGGGATTTTATGAGGATTTTTCGCCTATGGCATTTCTTAAATATATGGCAGAAATTAAAGAAGTGAAAAAGATTAAAGTATCAGATAAAAATGGAAATACAATTACTAAAAGTGTTAATCAGCAGATAGAAGAGCTTCTCGATGTAGTTAACCTTAGTAATGTTGCATATAAGAAAATAGGTGGTTTTTCGGGAGGTATGAAACAGAGAGTTCTTTTGGCACAAGCTTTATTAGGAGAACCTAGAATTCTTATACTTGATGAACCCACTGCTGGACTTGACCCTAAAGAAAGAATTTCAATAAGAAATTATATTGCAGAATTATCAAAGAATAAGATAATTCTTTTTGCAACACATGTAGTAAGTGATATAGAGTGTATAGCCGATAAGGTTATTTTATTAAAAGATGGACAAATTATAGCAACAGGCACTCCTGTAGAATTGATTGAGAATATGTCAGGAAAAGTAGGAGAAATTACTTGTTCTCTTGAGCAGATTAGTGATAAACAGAAAAAATATAAGATAGGTAATATAAGACAAAGAAAAAATGGTTTAGCATTGAGGGTAGTAGGAGATGAGTTACCTGATGAAGCAGTAAAAGTTGAAGATAATATTAATCTGGAAGATGTATATTTATATTATTTTGAATAAATATTAATTATAAATAGGGGGAAATATATATATGAAAAAGAAAAAATATGCAATTATACTAATATGCCTTTTAGTTATAGTAATAGTTATAATAGCAATAAATATAAGGATTCCAAAACGAATCAGTATAAATCAGAATATATCCGAACTTTCTGTTACAAGGGGGAAAGATGGAGTAAAACAGAAAATAGATGATTGTGATAAAATAGCTGGTATGATTAATGGAATACATGTGAGAACATATTCTGTTGTTTCTATATTAAAAGGAGATGCATCGCGTACTGGTTGGGAGTATTATCTTTCGTATAAAGATAGTGATGGAAAACATAAAAGTATAGTGATATCGCAAAGCAATATAAAGTATAATGGGAAAAGTTATACAGTAGAAGATACAGACATGATTACAGATATTATAAATGAACTCGCTGCTGTATATAGTGAATATGATTCAAAGATAATTAAGTTTAATCTTACAGATTTGAAAAATATTATTATAAAAAGTAATATTACATCAAAAAAAGTGACTATAGATGGAAAAACATTAGATGATTGTATTGAAAGACTATCAAAAGATAATATGCCGGAAAAAGCTAAGCCAGACACAGAACGTACTTTATATAAGATTACATTTAATTATAATGACGGAACAAGTGAAGAAATTCCTGTGTATTTTGGAGATGTTTTAATGTATAAAGGAAAATATTATGAAGCGTGTGGTAATCTGTGTGAGGTTATAAATGAGCATGTTGGTGATTAATGTATAATGGTATATTTAACTAAAGAGTTGCCCTGCAGCTCTTTTTTTATTGTGCAAAATGTGGTATTCTATTATTTAATGAAGTTTTATAAAGATACGATGTATGAGCTATGAATACGAAAGAGAATCCGTATATATATGAGTCTGATACATGTATTTATATAGCAGGAAGGAAAATATTATGCCAGTAACAGATTATTTAGTAAGAAATGCCGAGTTATACCCGGATGAGGTAGCTCTAGTTGAGCTTAATCCTGATGAGAAGGATACTAGAAGAACGACCTGGAAGGAGTTCGATCTGATTCAGCCTATTAATAACATGCCATACAGGCGTGAGATTACATGGAGTGTATTCAACGAAAAGGCTAACAGGTTTGCCAATATGCTTCTTAGCAGGGGAGTTAAGAAAGGGGATAAGGTAGCTATTCTTATGTATAACTGTCTTGAATGGCTGCCTATATATTTTGGCGTGTTAAAGACGGGTGCTATCGCAGTGCCTTTTAACTTCCGTTATGATTCGGATGAGATATATTACTGTGCCGAGCTTGCACAGGTTGATGTTATAGTTTTTGGTTTTGCTTTTATCGGAAGAATAGAGGTAAATGCAGAGAGATTATCAAGAGGAAGACTTCTTATATATGTTGGTGATAACTGTCCAAGTTTCGCAGAAAGTTATCATGAACTGGTAGCAGACTGCTCCAGCAAGGAGCCGGATGTTAAGATAACTGAGGATGATTATGGTGCTATATACTTTTCTTCTGGAACTACAGGTTTTCCTAAGGCTATATTACATAAGCACCAGAGTCTTACACAGGCAGCTATCATGGAGCAGAAGCATCATTCAACAGGAAGAGATGATACATTCTTGTGTATACCGCCTCTTTATCATACAGGTGCTAAGTTCCACTGGATGGGAAGTCTTGTGGCAGGTAGTAAGGCAGTTCTTCTTAAGGGAACCAAGCCGGAGCAGATATTATCTGCAGTATCAAGTGAACACTGCACTATAGTATGGCTGCTGGTGCCTTGGGCACAGGATATTCTGGATGCACTTGATTCAGGAAGGATTAAGCTTTCAGATTATAATCTGTCGCAGTGGAGACTCATGCATATAGGGGCACAGCCTGTTCCACCTTCACTTATAAAAAGATGGAAAGAGTATTTTCCTAATCATCAGTATGATACCAACTATGGTTTATCAGAATCTACAGGTCCAGGATGTGTTCACCTTGGCGTTGAAAACATACACAAGGTTGGTGCTATTGGTATTCCAGGATACGGCTGGCAGTGTAAGATAGTGGATGAGCATGATAACGAGGTCTGTCAGGGTGAAGTAGGTGAGTTATGTGTAAAAGGACCTGGCGTTATGACATGTTATTACAGGAATGAGGAGGCTACTAAGGAGGTACTTAAGGATGGATGGCTGTATACAGGAGATATGGCTATGCAGGATGAAGATGGATTCTACTTCCTTGTTGACCGTAAGAAAGATGTTATTGTATCAGGTGGAGAGAATATATATCCTGTACAGATAGAAGATTTCTTAAGAAGATTCCACAAGATTAAGGATGCGGCTGTTATCGGTCTTCCTGACAGAAGATTAGGAGAGAAGACAGCTGCTATCATAGAGATAAAGGATGGAGTTACATGCACAGAGGAAGAGATAGAGAATTTCTGTATGGAGCTTCCTAGATATAAGAGACCTAAGGAGATTATATTCGCTGAGATCCCACGTAATGCAACAGGTAAGATAGAAAAACCTAAGCTTCGTAAGATATATGGGGCTGATAAGCTTGTGGCGCAGGAGAATCAGGGCTGATTGATGTATATTAATAGATTTCGCCATGCTGATAATATGTTGGAAAAGTGGAATGTAGAAAGAAACTGGCAAATGAGGCAATATTGAAAATACGCAGGAATGTGTATAGCAGAAAGCATGTATAAATGAATATTAGTGTAACGAAAAAGAACGGAGTAATATATGAAAGAATTGATGTTAGGCAACAAAGCGGTTGCCAGAGGATTATATGAAGCTGGGTGTAAGGTGATATCCAGCTATCCAGGTACACCAAGTACAGAGATTACAGAGGAGGCGGCAGCTTACAAGGAGGTATATTGTGAGTGGGCACCTAACGAAAAGGTAGCACTTGAGGTAGCGCATGGGGCTACACTTGGTGGAGTAAGGGCAGCATGTGCTATGAAGCACGTTGGACTTAATGTGGCAGCAGATCCATTATTTACTATATCATACCAGGGACTTAATGCCGGTCTTGTAGTATGTGTGGCAGATGATCCTGGTATGCATTCATCTCAGAATGAGCAGGATTCAAGACATTATGCCATAGCAGCCAAGCTGCCTATGCTTGAGCCATCAGATTCAGAGGAATCAAGAGTGTTTGCTAAGAAAGCATTTGAAATGTCCGAAAAATTCAATACTCCTGTACTCCTCAAGATGGTTACAAGAGTATCACATTCACAGAGTATAGTAGATACAGAGGAACGCGTAGAGCCAGCACAGGTACCTTATGTGAAAGATACAACTAAAGTTATGATGACTCTTAATTCGCGCAATGCACATGTAAGAGTGGAGCAGAGAACGAAAGACCTTATAGAATATGCAGAGAATTGTGAATTCAACAGGGTTGAGATGGGAAAAGATACAAGTGTTGGTATTATCACAGATTCTACTTCTTATCAGTATGCAAGGGAAGTATTAGGAGAGGACGCATGTATATTAAAGCTGGGACTTATCAATCCTCTTCCTGAAAAGCTTATTAAGGATTTCGCAGCTAAAGTTGACAAAGTAGTAGTTCTTGAAGAACTTGATCCAATTATAGAGAATCATTGTAAGCAGCTTGGTATCAAGGTATCTGGCAAAGATACATTTCCTATATGTGGTGAATTCTCACAGAATCTTGTAAGAGAATGTCTTGGCATGGAAGTACCTGCTCATATGAGCATAGATGAGAATCTGCCGGCTCGACCACCTGTTATGTGTGCAGGATGTCCACATAGAGGTATATTTTACATATTAAAAAAGAAAAAATGCATGGTATACGGAGATATCGGATGTTATACACTTGGTGCGGTGGCCCCTCTTAATGCTATGGATTTAAATGTGTGCATGGGAGCATCATGTTCAGGTCTTCATGGCTTTAACAAGGCTATGGGAGAAGCAGGAGAAAGCAACAGCGTAGGTGTTATTGGTGATTCAACATTTATACATTCTGGTATGACTGGTATAACTGATATTTCTTACAATATGAGTAACTCGACTGTTATTATTCTGGATAATTCCATAACAGGTATGACTGGCCATCAGCAGAATCCTACAACTGGTAAGAATCTTAGAGGTGAGCCGGCAGGTAAGGTTGACCTTGAAGCACTGTGCAAGGCGCTTGGCTTTAACAGGGTAAGAGTGGTTGATCCATATGATCTTAAGGCTGTGGAAGAAGCTGTAACAGAGGAGCTTGCAGCTAAGGAGCCATCTATTATCATAAGCCGTAGACCTTGTGTTATGATAAAAGGCACAGTTCATAAGCCACCTATAAGTGTTGATGAGGACAAATGTGTTGGATGTAAGCAGTGTATGAGTATCGGTTGTCCTGCTATAGCAGTTAAGGATAAGAAAGCACACATTGACCCAACACTTTGCATAGGATGTAAGGTGTGCTCACAGATGTGTAAGTTTGGGGCTATTTAAGGATTACATTATTATCAGAATATAAAGTCCGATTTATTCAATAAATATCAGGCTTTAATAAGAAATGAGGAACATATATGAATGATTCAGTTAAGAATATTATGATTGTTGGTGTAGGTGGACAGGGAACACTGCTTGCCAGCAAGATGTTAGGATATGTGCTTATGCATCAGGGTTATGATGTCAAGGTATCGGAAGTGCATGGTATGAGCCAGAGAGGTGGAAGCGTTGTTACCTATGTAAGATTTGGTAAAAAAGTATATTCACCAGTTATAGATAAGGGAGAAGCTGATTATATTCTTTCTTTCGAGAAGCTTGAGGCTGAACGCTGGATAGAATATCTTAAGGTTGGTGGACAGATTATCACCAACACGCAGGAGGTTGATCCTATGCCTGTTATAACAGGTGCTGCAGAATACCCGGCAGATATTGTTAAGAAGCTGGAGGGAGCTGGTGCTAAGGTTGATGCAAAGGATTTCTTATCAATAGCTGAGGAGGCTGGTTCATCTAAGGCTGTTAATATCGTGCTTATGGGAAGATTATCAGAATATTTTGATGATATACCTTATGAAGACTGGAGTGCAGCTATAGATGCAATCGTACCAGAGAAGTTCAGGGAACTTAATCATAAGGCGTTTGATCTTGGAAGGCAGGCATAAAATTCTTATATGATAATGGTGCTATATGATGTAGCACCATTATTTTTTTTATAATACATGTCACTTTTCCAGCTGCGTATCTGTAATATATACATAAGCTTATGATGTTTAGACCAAAGGTCAATATGCCGGGTGTGTCTGCATATATTTGGCACAAACCTGTCAAGTACAGAAATAAACGTGGAAAAGGACGGTGGTTTTTATGAAGAAATCAATAAAAAAGATATTGGTAGATGTGAGCGTGATTACACTGATTATAGGCTGTTTGTCAGCAGTGATGGCATGCAGCAGTAAAACATCTGATAGCGGACAGACAGACGTAGATTATAAGTATGCATCATATGTATATGATGACAATGAGCCGCAATATTATATGTCAGACAGTGCAGCGGCAGCAGAGACAGGTTACTACTATATAGCTGGTGCATCAGGAGTCAGTGACAATACGAATAGCTACATGTATTACTATGATATGGTTAAACAGGAGGCTATTCCACTGTGTTCCGATATTGATTGTGACCATAAGACGAAAGACTGTGAGGCATATATATCATCAGATATGTGTCTTAGTAGTAAGATATGGTATCACAATCAGAGAATATATATGATAGAAAAGACCGCTGAGAAGGATATACTTGTTTCTTATAATAAGACTATGAGAGATAAGAAAGAAGAAAAAACATTGTCCATAGATGGTTATTCTGTCAATGGAAATAAAAACAATGCATGTATCAGCCATGGAAAGCTGTATTATATGTTAGCAGGTAATAACACAATCATGCTGTGTTCAGTATCGTTATCGGATGACAGCCAGCCTCATATTATAAAGACATATGAAAGTACATATAACTATCTTGAACTGATAGTATTGTATGGCATAGGAGATAAAGTATATATAAACTGGAACAGTGGTATATCCGTGGGAGAAAGTATATATTATGTTGAGGTGCTTGATATAAATACAGAAAATGTGCAGAGACTTTACAATATGAATGAACAATATCCTGACATATCTGATTCAATCTTAAACTGGAACAGTGAAGTCAGCTTTGATAAAAGCAATAATATGTACTTCCCATGTGCCAATGAGGATAAATATATTATAAGAAAGTTAAATCTGGACAACGGAGAGATAAAAGATATATTTACATTGGATATTGAGGGAACTACAGTGGAAGCAAAGCAGGAGAAAAAAGAAATTAAAAATGAGCAGGTTTCGCAGTTTAAAGAAACTGGGGATGAGAATTACATACATTTTTATGGATATGATGGAAAACATCTGTATGTATACAGAGGAGTTAATCTTTCTAAATTACAGGGAAAAAGCAGAGAAGAAAGACTGGCAGCCTATGACAATTATATTTATATATTTGATACAGATGGAAATGTTGATGAAACGGTTGTACTGAATAAAACTAATGAGAATTCTTCAGGTAATATAACTCTTGACTATAAAGGCGGTGATGAAAGGTGCATGCTTGTAACAACTGCCAGAGCGGATGTAGCAGGTATGGAACTGTCACAGGAGGAAAAAGATAAGATAGAGGCTATTGATAAAGAGGCGGCAAAGAAAAAGAAGGGTGGAGCACGTATATGTGTAACTGCGGTTCTTGATAAGTCACAGATAGGAAGCACAAGCATGCAGTGGCAGCAGATAACACCAGAGTAGTTGGAGAAAGCCTATGGAACTGATAAGAATAATAAAGAAAAGCATTCTGTGTATAATATGTGCGCTGGCAGCGGTTGTAAGCATATGTATTTATCAGGTTAACAGCAGCAATGATGCTGTGACATATAGATATTACAGACAGATTATCAATGATTATGACAAGATTAAAGAAGACAGGGTAGGTCTGACAGCCAGTAAGCTGACAGCCGCATATGATACATATAAGGAAGAAGATAGCGAGTATATAAACAAAGCAGCAGAGCTTGTTGAGAATAAGGAAAAGTACGTGAAGTCTTATAACAGCTATTATGACAGTAGTGCGGACAACATCAAGTCTAAAAATTATAACAGAATAGCAGATAGCACACTTTTTGGTGATACAGACAGCTATTATATTCTCAATGCCAATAAGCAGTTAAAAGATAAAGAAAAGCTTGAAAAAGCAGATGTGGCATTTAATAATACGAACACTGCAGCTATTGAGCAGCTTCTTAATAATAGAGCTATACCGATTATCTACGTGATTATGATGACGGTTATCATAATACATTTTACAGAAGAGAGCGACAACGGAGTATATGTGCTTGTAAGAACAAGCAGGAGAGGAAGAATATTTCTGCCTGTTATAAGATGCTTTATTATTATAGTATTTAATATAATATTATCATGTCTGTTTAATTCAATAGCATATGGTATATATGCAAAGATATATGGTGTTGATGGAACATGCTGTATACAGAATTCGAAAATGTTTAGTATGTTTCCTTATGCTGTTAGTGTAAATCGGGTTTTTGTTATATATACATTAGTATATGCCTGCGCCATGACTTCCATAAGTCTTTTGATATATTTTATGATAAACCTTGTGAATAATTATAAGATAGCAGTTACGCTGCTTATAGCGGTGCTTTTATGCGAATATATGCTGTATGGCAGAATACAGTATAACAGTACATTTAACAGTCTTAAGTATATTAACGTATTCAATATAATATTTCCTGGAGGCTCTTATCTTATGTATGAGAACTGGGGAAGAGACGGCTTTATAACAGATATAAGTACAACAACGTGGATTCTTACAGCTGTTTTGCTTGCTGCAGGACTGACTGGAAATGTGATTGCTTATTCATTAAAATATACAATCAGGCAAAAGAGTGTCATAGAAGCTGCTGCGGTAAAGATAAGTCGGTCTAATCAGAAGCTTGTGTCTGTTATGCCTTTATATGTTATGGAAATCTATAAAACAATGATTGTACAGAAGGGGATTGTTTTTATACTGGCAGGGATATATCTGTTTACATCGGCTAAGGTTATGAAGGGCATAGATTATGGCAGTAATAACAAGACATATAAGCTTAACAGTTTTTATGTGGAATTCGATGGGCATGAGGCAGATAAGGAGGTCAGTGATTATATTGAGGCATTAAGAGATGAGGCTGTGCTGGTGCAGGACAGTAAAGAAGATGGCTCTTATGAGAAGGAAAATGCCAAAAAGCTTCTTGGTACAGTGGACATAATGCAGAAGGAATATGATTATGTTAAAAATATAAATGAGTCCCGTGAGGCAGATGCGGTTATAGTTAATCCATATAATTACGATGATATATTTGGAAGCAGGCTGTATTCTAACAATGAAACAATGAATCTGATATCCGTTGTTATCATTATACTGATAGCGGCAGGAGATTATGCTTCAGAGCGGCAGCAGGGAATGAATATGCATATAAGAACAGCAGGAAAAAGAAAGAAGCTGTGGTGGATCAAGCTGTCAAAGATTGTTATGCTGGCGGTCATTATATGGGGGCTTGCTGCTGGCATTAATATATATAACATAACACGCTGCTACAGCTATAACCAGATTGATAAGAGTATATTGTGTCTGCAGAAATTCGCAGATTTTCCGTTTGATATAAGTATACGCTCATATATTATCATTAATTATATATGCAGGTTATTATGGCTGATAGTTATAGCAGTTATAGCATATATGGTATCGTACAGATTTAGTTATAAGGTGTCAGTAATCATATCACTGTGTATGCTCATTCCACATGTCTTATATGTGCTTGGTGTAGGATTGGCAAAGAAAATGTCAATAATAGCCGCGATGGATATAAACAGGATGTTTGATTCATATGGGTATGGGTTAAAGAGTGTACTGCTGTTTATCATAGTATTTCTAATCATGGAAATAATACTGGTATATAATTATAAAAAAGCAGTGAAGTAGTGAAGCAGTGAAACAGTAAAGCAGGAGAAGGGTTTCACAAGCAGGAATAACAGGGATGGATATAGTCTTAAGGTGTATCGGCAAAGACTGCAATGGTGTAAGTTATAATACCATTGCAGTCATTTTTGCATATAATCCCACGATATGCGAATATTGTGAAAAAATCAGAAAATTATAAAAATGAAATTGAGTGAATAAGGTGGGGATGCTATAATGAGCGCAGGTCAAATAAAGAATAGCATAGAAATAAGAAATGAGGATGTGTATGTTCAATCTTGAAGAAGAGTTAAAAAAACTTCCAGATAAGCCGGGAGTATATATTATGCATGATAAGCATGACACAATCATATATGTAGGCAAGGCAAAGGTGTTAAAAAACCGTGTAAGGCAGTACTTCCAGAGCAGTAAGAATCATTCTGCAAAGGTTGTACAGATGGTTTCGCATATAGCATATTTTGAATATATAGTAACTGATTCCGAGCTTGAAGCACTTGTGCTTGAGTGTAATCTTATTAAAGAACACAGACCAAAGTATAACACGATGCTTAAGGATGATAAGAGTTATCCATTTATCAAGGTTACTGTAAATGAAGCATATCCAAGAGTGTTATTCTCAAGAACAATGAAGCATGGCACAGGAAAGTTCTTTGGTCCATATACATCAGCAGGTGCCGTAAAAGAAACTATAGAACTTTTATGCAAGCTTTATAAGGTAAGAACCTGTAACAGAAGACTTCCTAAGGATATAGGCAAAGAAAGACCATGCCTTAACTACCATATAGGACAGTGCAATGCACCATGCCAGGGTATGGTTAGTGAAGCAGAGTACAGGAAAAATATAGAGTCGGTTATCAGTTTCCTTAATGGTAACTATTCAGAGATAATAAACGAGCTTACGGATAAGATGATGGATTGCTCCAGGAAGCTTGAGTATGAGGAAGCAGCAAGATATAGAGATCTTCTTAACAGCGTAAAGCAGATAGCACAGAAGCAGAAGATTACGGCGGATGATGCTACTGACAGGGATGTAATAGCATGTGCTATGGATGCAGAGGATGCGGTTGTACAGGTGTTTTTTATAAGACAGGGAAAGCTGCTTGGAAGAGAACATTTTCATATGAAGGTTGCTGCGAATGATAGCAGAAGTGCCATATTATCACAGTTTATGAAACAGTACTATGGTGGAACTCCATATATTCCTAATGTTATCATGACACAGGAAGAGATAGATGATGCAGATGTTATCGCCGAGTGGCTTGGAAGCAGAAAGAAAAGAAAGGTATCTATCATAACACCTAAAAAGGGTGACAAGGAGCGTATGGTTGAACTGGCACATAAGAATGCACTTATGGTTCTTACCAAGGATGCTGAGAAGATTAAGCTTGAAGAAAAGAGAACAACAGGTGCCATGAAAGAGATAGCTGGGTGGCTTGGACTTAAGAACCTAAGAAGAGCAGAAGCTTATGATATATCCAATACAAGTGGTGTGGAATCTGTAGGTTCCATGGTTGTTTTTGAAGATGGAAGACCAAAGAAAAATGATTACCGTAAGTTTAAGATAAAGACAGTCAAAGGACCTGACGATTATAAGAGCATGAGTGAGGTGCTTACAAGACGTTTCCAGAGAGGCATGAGGGAACGTGCGGGTGAAGAGGAGTCAAGAGGCTTTTCGGTGTATCCTGATCTGATTATGATGGATGGTGGACGCGGACAGGTAAATATAGCACTAAAGGTGCTGTCAGAGCTGGATATTCATATCCCGGTATGCGGCATGGTTAAGGATGATAATCATAATACAAGAGGCTTGTATTATAACAACGTAGAGATACCAATAGACAGACATAGCGAGGGCTTTAAGCTTATAACACGTGTTCAGGATGAAGCACATAGATTTGCCATAGAGTATCACAGATCACTAAGAAGTAAGCTGCAGGTTAATTCGGTGCTTGATGATATAGAGGGAATCGGTCCGGTAAGGAGAAAAGCACTTATGAAGCATTTTCTCGATATAGAAAAGATAAGGGCAGCAGGTGTGAGTGAGCTTATGGAGGTTGAAGGCATAACAGAGAATGTGGCACAGAATATATATAAGTATTTCCATTGACGAACGGACGACAGCCTGTATTCGATTAAACAACAATATATTTGAAGAAAATCTTTTAATATCATAGGCACTGTGTTACACTAATGTATAAGATGGTGTAAATAACGAAAGCGGGATAAAATGTTGTGAATATGGCATTCAATATGTACGCATGTGGATACATATGGTAAAAATATAAATATAAAACAGGAAAAACATTAATCAAATATATAATAATTGCGGCATTGTCAATAATGACTTTAATATGCAGGATAGGAGTAGTATATGAATGGTAAAGAAAGAGTTAATTTATCAAAAGTAATTGAGAAGATGAATCTTGTGAATCTTACACCAGATATAGATGTCAAGGGAATATGGATTCATGTGCCTGAGTTTAACAGACCAGCACTTCAGCTTACAGGGTTTTATGACCAGTTCGATAATGACCGTATACAGATTATAGGCAATGTGGAATATTCATATCTTAAGAGTCTTTCAGAGACAGAGCGTTTTGAGCGTTATATGCAGCTTTTATCAAGCAATATACCATGTCTTATATTCTGCAGGAATCTTGAACCTGAACCAGAGATCATAGAGCTTGCAAAGAAGTATCAGATACCTATTCTTAAGTCAGAAGAGTCAACTTCTTCATTTTCAGCAGAGGTTATAAGATGGCTCAAGGTACAGCTGGCACCTTGTATTGTAATCCATGGTGTGCTTGTTGATGTTTATGGTGAGGGCGTGCTTATAACAGGTGAGAGTGGTATAGGTAAGAGTGAGGCTGCACTTGAGCTTATTAAGAGAGGACATCGTCTTGTAACAGATGATGCAGTTGAGATAAGAAAGGTAAGTAATGAAACATTAGTGGGTTCAGCCCCAGGTGTAACAAAGTATTTCATAGAGCTAAGAGGTATCGGAATCATAGATGTTAAGACACTTTTTGGTGTAGAAAGTGTTAAGGAAACACAGGAGATCGATATGGTTATCAAGCTTGAGGACTGGAATAAGGATAAGGAATATGACAGGTTAGGTCTTGAAGAGGAATACACAGAGTATCTTGGCAATAAAGTCGTATGCCATTCGCTTCCAATACGTCCAGGACGTAATCTTGCTGTTATTGTAGAGGCAGCAGCGGTAAACCACAGACAGAAGAAGATGGGTTACAATGCAGCTAAGGAGTTATACAGAAGGGTCCAGGAAAACCTTATGAAGGGTGACGAAGAGGACGACCTTTAATTACAATAATTAGATAACAGATTATGACTGGGGGGAGTTTGTATGTGTGGTAATGATAATATAAGTAATGCAGGAATTAATAATGATAAAAGCATAGTACTTGGAATAGATATTGGTGGAACAACATGTAAGTGTGGAGTTTTTAGTGTGTCAGGAGAGCTTCTTTATAAGGATGAGATTCCAACAAGAAAGGATGAGGGTGGAAGCCTTATACTGGAAGATATAAAAAAACATATACCAGATATGTTGGAAGCAGTAGAAAAAGCAAGTGATGATATAGCCGGAGTAGGAATAGGAGTTCCAGGTGCTGTCAGGGATGATGGCACAGTTAACAAATGTGTCAATCTTGGATGGGGTGTGTTTAATGTGGCACAGACATTCAGTAAGATGACAGGATACAAGGTTAAGGTTGGAAATGATGCGAATATGGCAGCGCTCGGTGAGTACTGGATGGGAAGCGCAAAAGAGTACTCAAGTAGTCTTTTAGTTACACTTGGTACAGGTGTCGGCGGTGGTGTTATCATTGATGGAAAGCCTTTGTGCGGCTTCAATGGTGCAGCGGCTGAGATAGGCCACCTTCCTGTAGCTGATGAGGAGAAGGAGTATTGTAACTGTGGTAAGAGGGGCTGTCTTGAACAGGTGGCTTCTGCAACTGGTATAGTCAAGACAGCTGTCAGAATGCTTAGCGAATCAGATGAGCCGTCAGCGTTAAGGGATATTCCTTATATATCAGCCAAAGCCGTGTTTGATGAGGCGAAGAATGGAGATTCTGTTGCTTTAAAGGTTGTTGATTATATGTGCCGTTATCTTGGTAAAGGTCTTGCATGTGCTTCTGGTATGGTCGATACAGAGGTTATATGTATAGGTGGTGGTGTTTCAGCAGCAGGCGAGTTTTTGTTAAGCAGAGTGGAAAAGTACTATAAGGAGTATGTGTTCCATGCTTCAAGAAACACTAAGATATTAAAGGCAACACTTGGCAACGATGCTGGTATGTATGGAGCAGCCAGACTTGTATTGAATGAGTAGAATGATGTGAATAATGAATATAGACAGGGAGTATGATAATACATGAGTCAGAATGATTTGTTGGAAAAGCTTAAGGATATAGCAGGTGAATCACAGGTCAGAACAGATGAACCTATGAGCAGTCATACTACATTCAGAATAGGAGGCACTGCGGATTATTTCGTAATGCCTTCTTCTGTTGAAGAGTTACAGGCTATAATACGTTTATTGAAAAAATCAGACATGAATTACTATGTTATAGGCAATGGGAGCAACCTGCTGGTAGGAGATAAAGGCTTCAGAGGAGTTATTATACAGCTTTCAGATGCTTTTGATAAAGTGGAGTATATTGATGATGTAACGGTAAAGGCTATGTCAGGCATGAAGCTGTCAAGGCTTGGAAACAGGCTTTCAGATAAAGGACTTGCAGGCTTTGAGTTCGCAACAGGTATTCCAGGAACGATAGGCGGGGCGGTCAGAATGAATGCTGGAGCTTATGGTGGAGAGATAAAGGATATTATTGTCAGTGCTGAGGTCTTAGATCAGAATGGTGATATCCATACGCTGGGTAAAGATGAGCTTGAACTTGGATATAGAACAAGCTGCATAATGAAATATGGATATATAGTAGTAAGTGCAACACTTAAGTTAAGTAAAGGCAATACTGATGAGATAAAAGAGAATATAAAAGAACTTTCACAAAAGAGAAGAATGAAACAGCCGTTAGAATATCCAAGTGCGGGAAGTACATTTAAAAGACCAGAGGGATATTTTGCAGCAAAGCTTATAGAGGATGCAGGACTTAAAGGTCTGTCAGCAGGTGATGCACAGGTGTCAGAAAAACATGCAGGCTTTGTTGTTAATAAAGGCAGGGCAACAGCAAAGGATGTATGTGAGCTTACAGATAAGATAAAAGAAGAGGTCTTAAAGAAGTCTGGCGTTAAGCTTGAGCTTGAGGTTGTTAAAATAGGAGAGTTCTAGATACAGGTTTTAGTCAGGAGCGAGGCAGTATATGAAGATTATTATAGTCACAGGTATGTCGGGAGCAGGCAAATCGACAGCGTTGAATGTTTTAGAGGATGAGGGATATTATTGTGTGGATAATATGCCTATATCTCTTATATCAAAGTTTGCAGAGCTTGCAGACTGCCAGAAGCAGAATAATGGATATAACAACATAGCACTTGGTGTAGACATAAGGAGTGGCAATTCACTTGCCGAGTTCGATTCCGTACTTGATTATATGAAAAGCAGGAAATATGATTATACAATTCTGTTTCTTGAGTCAAGTGATGATGTACTTATAAAAAGATACAAGGAAACGAGAAGGACACATCCGCTTGCTAAGGACGGAAGAGTGGATAAAGCTATACTGCTTGAAAGAGAGCAGCTGGGGTTTCTTAAACAAAGAGCAGATGTTATCATAGATACAAGCCAGCTTCTGACAAGAGAGTTTAAGGAAGAACTTGAAAAGATAGTGCTTGAAAGAAAAGAGTTTAACAACCTTATCGTTACAGTGTTATCTTTTGGGTTTAAGTATGGTATACCAGCTGATGCTGATATGGTGTTTGATGTAAGATTTCTCCCTAATCCATATTATGTTGAAGAGCTAAGACCGCTTACGGGTAATGATAAAAAGATACAGGATTATGTCATGAAAGCACCAGAGGCAGAAGAGTTCCTTGTGCGTGTTGATGGACTTATACAGTTTCTGCTTCCTAATTATGTCAAGGAGGGAAAGTCAAGCCTTGTCATAGCAGTTGGATGTACAGGTGGAAAGCATCGTTCTGTGACACTTGCCAATGCGATTGCAGACAGACTTTCAAAGACACCTTATGGCTGCAAGGTGGAACACAGGGATATAGAGAAGGATTCAAAGCGTAAGGGTTAAGAATTCAAAGCATAAGGGTTAAGGATTCATAAGAGTTTAATATTTAATGAAGCCATGGTCAAAAGCCCCGGCTTTGATACAACAAATGCAGGGTGTACCCTTGTATAGCAATATAAGAAATGGAGATAATTAATGTCGTTTTCTTCAGATGTTAAGGAAGAGCTGAGTGCAAGGCTTGATTCGGCAAGACACTGCCAGATAGCTGAGTTTGCAGCTATTATGGGAATGTCGGGACGTATAAGACGTTCATCGGGTGGTGAGATGCAGGTTGAACTGCTCACTGAAAATGAGGTTGCCAGATACAAGTTTATTGTACTTTTAGAGACTATATTTGATATAGATTCCTCAGATATATTATATATATCCGAGAGCAGCAGGGATACAAGCATAAGAATATGTGACCAGAAGCAGGTCGCAAAGATATTACAGACACTTAAGTGGGCAGATGATACATTTGAACATATAGAACCAGTATTCGTGGACTCAAGAATAGTACAGAAGGATTGCTGCAAAAAAGCATTTATAAGAGGAGCTTTTATAGCCGCAGGCTCAATAAGTGACCCTAATAAGTTTTATCATTACGAAATAGTATGTGATTATGAAGAAGATGCAGAGTGTGTTAAAGATATGCTTTGCTTTTTTAATCTTGATGCAAAGGTTACGCAGCGTAAGAATAATTATATAGTCTATATGAAGGAGGGCAGCAATATAACAGATGCCCTTAATCTTATGGGAGCATATGTTTCCCAGATGGAGCTGTATAATGTCATGATTCTTAAAGAGATGAGAAATGATGTTAACAGGAAGGTTAACTGTGAAACGGCGAATCTTAATAAGACAATATCAGCGGCAGTCAAGCAGACAAGAGATATTGAGTATATAAGAGATACAGTAGGACTTTCAAGCCTAAAGGAAGGACTTTATCAGGTGGCAAAGATACGTCTTGAACATCAGGATATGAATCTTAAGGATATAGGAGAACTTCTTGATCCGCCTGTGGGAAAGTCCGGGGTTAATCACAGACTAAGAAAGATAAGCGAAATGGCAGATGAGATAAGGGCTGCCAGGCAGGGGTATTGACAACAAGCGTATAATAAAACTTAGGCGGGGCATATTTATGATAGATATAAAGATGTTGACAGAACTATTATAATGCTGCAGTCGGATGTAAGAAAGGTTTCTGCATATAAGGCAGAAATGCAGGAGATTATATACAGTAAGGATATAATGGAGGATAATGAGATGACAAAAGTAGATATTATTTCAGGATTCTTAGGAGCTGGAAAGACAACTCTTATAGCTAAGCTTTTAAAGGAAGCATTTCCAGGAGAACAGGTAGTTCTTATAGAGAATGAGTTTGGCGAAATCGGAATAGATGGTGGATTCTTAAAGGAATCGGGTGTTGAGATAAGAGAGATGAATTCAGGATGTATATGCTGCTCTCTAGTAGGTGATTTTGGTACATCACTTAAGGAAGTAGTTGAAAAGTATCATCCAGACAGAATTATCATTGAGCCATCTGGTGTTGGTAAGCTTTCAGATGTTATAAAGGCAGTTAAGGATCTTCATATTGAGAACGAAATCAGGCTGAACAGTGCATCGACTGTAGCAGATGCATCTAAGGTAAAGGTATATATGAAGAACTTTGGTGAGTTCTTTAACAACCAGATTGAGCATGCAGGAACTATTATTCTTAGCAGAACACAGAATGTTTCAGAGGCTAAGTTAAAGACAGATATAGAACTTATCAGATCACTTAACAAGGATGCACATATTATTACAACTCCTTGGGATGATATTAATGGTAAGCAGATTCTTGATGCAATGGAAAATGTTACTAATCTTGAGCTGGAGATGCTTGCAGAAGCAGCAGCTAAGGCAGCAGAGGAACATGAACATGAGCACCACCATGATGGAGAGTGTGGTTGCGGACATGACCACGATCACGAGCATGAGCATCACCACGACCATGATGGAGAGTGTGGCTGCGGACATGACCACGATCACGAGCATGAGCATCACCACGACCATGACGGAGAGTGCGGCTGCGGACATGATCATCATCATGGACATCATCATGCTGATGAGGTGTTTACAAGCTGGGGTGTAGAGACTCCTGATAAGTATGATAAGGAAACACTCTCAGAGATACTAAGAAAGCTTTCTGAAACAGATGATTATGGTGATATATTAAGAGCAAAGGGTATGCTTCCTACACCAGAAGGTAAGTGGATGTTCTTTGATCTTGTACCAGAAGAATATGAAATCCGTGATGGTGAACCAGAAATCACAGGCAGAATATGCGTTATAGGAGCTAAGCTCAAGGAAGATGCTCTTAAAGAGTTATTCAATGTATAAATTAAGTTTTTAAATAGTGCAGTCCATGTTTTGCACATAATGACATGGGCTGCATTTTTAGGATTTATAAAAATATATGGCAGAAACAGCATAAATATAAGAAAAGAGGTAAAATATGGCACAGGAAGAAGAATATCAGATTCCAATATTCTTAATAAATGGACAGCTTGACAGTGGTAAAACAAGATTTATCCAGGATACAATAGCAATGGGACAGTTTGCAGAAGCTAAGAATAAGCTTCTTATTGTATGCGAAGAGGGTGAAGAAGAATATAGTGAGAAGCTTTTAAAGGACAATGGTGTAGATATGGTTGTCCTTGAAAAGGAAGAGCTTACAGAAGAAAAGCTGAATGAGCTTGACAAAGAATATGATCCATGGATAGTTATAGTTGAATATAATGGTATGTGGGATCCAGCTCTTATTATGGCAACAGCCAAGCCAAGAGGATGGGATATATATCAGTCTATTACGCTTGTAGATGCAGCTTCGTTTAATCTTCAGTGGAATAATATGAGGTCTATCGTAGCAGAAACAGTTAAGTATGCCGATATGGTTATATTTAACAGATGCAAGTCTGGTATGGATCTTGGAAGCTACAGAAGAAGTATGAGAGCACTTAACAACACACTTCAGATAGTATTCGAGGATGATAAGGGTGAAATGATGTCTATAGCAGAACAGCTTCCTTATGATGTAAATGCAGATGTTATAGAAATAGATGATGCTGATTATGGCATATGGTATATGGATGTATCAGAAAGACCAGATGTGTATGTTGGCAAAAAAGTAAGATTTAAGGGACAGGTACTTAAGAATAAATACTTTAAAGATAAGAATTTCGTTCCAGGACGTAAGGTTATGACATGCTGCGCAGAGGATACTCAGTTTATTGGTTATATCAGCTTCTATAATGACATAGCTTCATTGGAAAACAGGCAGTGGATAACTGTTACAGCAACTGTTAAGGTTGAATTCCAGATGGCATATAAGAAAAAGGGTCCTGTTCTTTATGTAGAAAAGGTAGAGCCAGCAGAACCACCAGTGGAAGAGATGGTGTATTTCTAATATGATACAGGATATATTTCCAAAAGTTTTAAATAACCAGTATGTAGAGTGCAGTCCATGTGATAACGATATTATATTTTTCTTTAAGGGTTCATCACTTCTTGCAAGGTATGAAGGAGAAGATGTACTTGTATATCCACAGTACAAGGAGTTCGTTCTGGGGATAAACAAGGCGGATAACAAGGACACAGTGGATAACTATACATTTGTTTATCTTCTGTCAGTGGATGATACAAGATATTTTCTTGCAAGAAAGAGCGGTGAGCTGCTTAAAGGCCAGTATATTGGTGAAATGGCTGACTCAGACATACATAAAGAATATGATACGGTTATTGACGGCTTTGATTTTGTCGGAGTTAATTCTTTTAGAAAGGCTGAGCCAAAGGCGCAGGCATTTGCAGCTATAACAGCATTTCATATATACGGATGGTACAGGGATAATCACTTCTGTGGAAGATGTGGTAAGCCAACTATTCACGATGACAGGGAACGTATGTTAAAATGTCCGTCATGTGGCAATATGATATATCCTAAGATATGTCCGGCGGTTATAGTAGCAGTAACGGATCATGACAGGATTCTTCTTACGAAATACGCGGGAAGGACATATAGGAATTATGCACTTATAGCTGGCTTTAACGAAGCTGGTGAGACACTTGAGCAGACAGTCAAAAGAGAGGTTATGGAAGAAACGGGGCTTAAGGTTAAGAACATAAGATACTATAAGAGCCAGCCATGGGGATTGTCAGGTTCGATACTTTCAGGCTTTTATTGTGAGCTTGATGGTGATGATACGATAACACTTCAGGAGGAAGAGCTTTCACTTGGTAAGTGGGTGAAGGCAGAGGAACTTTCGCTTGAAGATGATGGAATAAGCCTTACAAGGGAAATGATACTTAAATTCAGGGAGGATTGCCTGACTGAATAAAAAATATGCTGGATTCCTGCAGGAATCCAGCGTATTTTTTTTATAATAGCAGTTTTATGTTAATTTTTATAATTTTTAAAACATATGTTAATATCAACATTTCCAGATACACCAGGTACCGTACCAGTGCTTGTGTACTGCCACATAGTATATTTATATGGATAGTAAGGAGCTGCAGTCTGATATCCTGCGAACCACTTGTCGTAAGATTCAAGACGGTTAAGTTCAACATTGTCCATAAAGTACAAGAGATTACTATATATGAGCGGTGTGTAGCCGGCAGCCTTTATGGTATCACAGAAGGCTATAACAACATCAGTAAGCTCACTTGCACTAAGCTTTTCCTGACGGAAGGAATCATTTTCTATAGCCTCTATATCAATAGCTACAGGGTATGTAACGTTGTAAGGTCTTATAAGGTCAAGCACATAGTTGGCCTCTTCAACAGCTTCATCACGGCTTACAGCCTGTGTGTAGAAATATACTCCGACATCAACATTGTTGGTAAGAGCACTTGTTATATACTTTTCAAAAGAAGTATCCTTGACAAGAAGTCCTGAACCATAAGCTCTGTAGCCACATCTGATCATAGCATAATCTATGCCAGCTGACTTTGCCTGGGCAAAATCTACATCAGAGTTGTATCTTGAAAGGTCAATTCCTGTATACGTTTTAGTCGATTTATCATCAGAATATGTCATAAAACCATTATCATTGCGTGTGAATCCGGATGTGCTGTAATCAGTTTTTGCAAGGGCAGGGTCAATGTCAGCAAAAACATAATTTCCCTTCCTGTTAGAATATACAATATTATCAGGATACAGCTTCTTAAGTATAGAAAGTGTCGATGAACCGCTTTCAAACTGTTCACGTATAGAGTTAAGTAAATCTTCTTTCTCAGAAGCTTTTGCAACATCAAGATCCTTTGATTCAAGCTGTGCAACTGTATGTTCGGTGCGTGTGTGGTCAGTAACAAGAAGAAAAATATTAGCAGCAATAGAAATGATTGCTGTTACTAAAAGTACAATCGTTAATGGCGATATTGAAACTTTTCTTTTGTTTTTCTTTTTCTGCCCCTTTTTTCCTGTATTCAGAATATCATCATTAAAGTTGTTGTTTAATGAGATATCATCTGTATTCTTATGCATATATATCCCTCCGTATGTTAATGATGTAAGCGCCAAAAGATGTTTTGACCCTTATGTCTGTAATTAGTGTATACGAGTGATATATAAAAGTCAAATGTGATGTGAAAATCATTGGTTGTATACGTGATGTGAAAATCATTGGTTGTAATATGATGTAAGAATCATCGGTTGCAAATGTAATGTGAAAATCATCGGCTGCAAAACTAAAATTAATAGATAAAGATTTAAAACTAATAAAAGTTAATAAAAAAACTGATTAAAAAACTAAAAAAAATATTGACAATATAGTTAACATATAGTATATATAAGATACACCATATATATATACATCAGACATTTGGAATATATGAATATATTTCAGATTCTTTAGCCTTCTGGAGAAGGTATTTATAGCGTTTCTGCTCGGAGTTAAGCTGATATATATAACAGTCTATAAGATCCGGGTCAGTAGCATTATCAAAGTTGGCATACGCAGCACTAAGTGCAGCTTTCGTCAGATTTATTTCCTCAACAAGATATTTTTCATCATATGTAGCAGGTTCTTTTTTCTTGCAGAACAGTTTCATTTCTGTTACCCCATTTCCTTATTTTTATAAAGTATAGTCATAAGCTGGCAGATCTATACATTAAAGGGAATATTTTTATAAAATGTTTGCCTTTGTCACATTCACAGGTATTAATAAGATTATGGGAGAAGCAAAAATTATGGAAATATGTATGAAAATGTGGGCTGGAATATATAAAGAAATATTGTCAGGGCATATGGATGTAGTAAGATATTTAGTTTTGTTGATGGTTACGATGGCGGCAGCAGCAGATGATTATAAAAGGTATAAGATATCAAACAGAATAATCATAGGGGGTCTGATATTGTCAGCAATGGTGTGTATTGCAGAAATGTATATGATGCATGTAGTAAGTAAAAATGGTGTGGATATTACGTATGGAGGTTATAAGAGTTATAAAGATATTGGTTTAATGTATTTATCAGGTATGGTGTGGGCATTGTTTGTCAGTTATGTGTTGTATAAGGTCAGGGCAATAGGGGCAGGTGATGTAAAGCTTTTTATGGTTGTGGGAACGTTTATGGGATATAAGGATGTGATGTATATTATTGTTATTGCATTATTTGCAGGAGCGTTTATTGGTGTGGCAGAGGCTCTTGGCAGAAAGGAAATCATGCTGGTTACAGGAAAAAGCATGCATAAATTCCATTTTTCATATGCAATAATGGCAGGTGTATGTATGATGGTGTGTTTAAAGTCAGCCGGAATATAAAGGAGGTGTGATATAAGTGGGAAAAGGAAATGTATGTGTTATATATGATCCGGATGAACGTTACGCAAAACGCCTTATGGGGATAATTAACGATGATAAAGATATTCCGTATAAGGCAAGAATGTTTACAAGAAAAGAAGAATTTAACAAGTATATAGCTGGTAACGATACAGACGTGCTTATGGTAAATGAGGAATGTTATACTTATGAGATTCAGAAAAAGAGCAATAATAATGTTATTGTTTTATGTGAAGAAGAAAATGAAGCAAGGAGGATTAATGATAGAAAAAAGGAAGGACATACAGGCGTATGCAAGTATCAGCCGGCATATCAGCTGTTAGGTACAATATCTAAAAAACATACAGAAACAGAGCAGAATGAAAAGGAAAAAAGTTTTAAGTGCATAGGTGTATATGGATTCAATTCTTCTTTAAGGGTTATGCTTGCACTTGTAATATCAGCCGCTTTTTCAAGAAAGGGAAAAACACTGTTTATAAACCTTGATGAATTCTCAGGTATTGAACATATAATGGGAAGTGATGAATCAAGAAATCTCTCAGATGCTTTATATATGTTTAAACAGGCAGGAATGCAGTATACAGATGGTATCCGCCGTAGTATACATTTTACAGATATGTTTGATTATATCCCGGCAGTAGTATCTGCAGATGATATATCATATGCAGGGGATATGCTTCTTTCGCAGTTTATTGATGCAGCTGCATATAACGGACAATACATGTATGTAGTGATTAATATATCAGAAGGAATCACAAGACCATGGAAGCTGATGGAAAAATGTGATGTGACATATATAGCTGATAGTGGCGAATATATAGAAGGCTGCAGGTTTGATAATCTTAAAAGATATCTTATAGAGAATGACATGGAGCAGGTGTCTGATAGTATAATGAGGATTAATCTTAAAACAAAAGAGGATGTTGATGTGAATTTCCTTCAGAGAATCATGTATACAGAAGCGTATGGCTGTGTGAGCGAGTTGATTAATTATTTGTAGTTTTATGGATGAATTATTTATAAAATTAAAAAAGGAAATATATGAAGAGCTTGATGTAAGCCTTGATATATCGGATGATTATCTTTATGAAATAATAGATGAGTGTATATATAAAGCAACGGCAGTAAAAAGACTGTCACTTAACCAGAGAGAAATGTTAAGGACACGGTTATATAATTCGATCAAGAAGCTTGATGTATTGCAGGAGCTTATAGAGGATGATGAGATAACAGAAATAATGGTAAATGGTTATGACAATATATTTATAGAAAGGAATGGATGTATAACAAGGTGTGAAAGACAGTTTGAAAGTGAGGAAAAGCTTGCTGATGTAGCACAGAGAATAGCAGCAATGTCAAATAAAATCATTAATGAGTCGTCACCTATCGTAGATACAAGACTGCCGGATGGGTCAAGAGTCAATATGGTATTACCGCCAATAGCGATAGATGGCCCGATAATAACTATAAGAAAATTCTATAGAACACCCATGGACATTAAAAGAATGATACAGGCAGGTTCTATAACAGTTGAAGCAGCAGATTTTCTTAAGCTGCTCGTTAAAGCGAAATATAATATATTCGTATCTGGAGGTACAGGAAGTGGTAAAACAACATTTCTTAATGCCTTATCTAATTATATCCCAAAGGATGAAAGAATACTTACAATAGAAGATTCCGCAGAGCTTCAGATATCCGGCGTTGATAACCTTGTAAGGCTTGAAGTAAGAAGGGCAAACATGGAAGGAGATAATGAGGTTACAATAAGGGATTTGATTAAGTCAAGTCTAAGAATGCGTCCCGACCGCGTGATAGTTGGAGAGGTCAGGGGCGAGGAGGCGCTTGATATGCTGCAGGCCATGGGAACAGGGCATGATGGCAGTCTTTCTACAGGACATGCCAACAGTCCAGGGGATATGCTTGTAAGGCTGAGAACTATGGTTCTTATGGGCATGAATATGCCAGTGGAAGCAATAGACAGGCAGATATCGTCAGCTATAGATGTAATAGTGCATCTTAAGAGAATGAGGGATAAGACAAGAAAGGTTGTTGAGATATCAGAGGTGTGTGATTATGGTGAGAAAGGGTTTGAACTTATTCCACTGTTTAGGTTCGTGGAAGAAGGCGAAGATGAAAGCGGAAGGATTATTGGTGAACTTAAGAAAACAGAATATAAGCTCCATAACCAGAGTAAGCTGCTTTCCTATACTGGATGCAATTCCGGAAAATAAAAATGAGCTTATATATTATCTTCAGGGAATAGCAGTGATTGTTCTTGCTGCATATTTATTCTATAACAGCTTATGGTCATGCATATTTCTAAGTCCGGTTATCCTCATATATGTTGTGTTACGTAAAAAGGAAGCTTATGGTAAAAAAATAAGCCGTAAAACCATGGAGTTCAGTGATGGAATGCAGGCGGTTTCATTTGCGTTAAATACGGGTTACTCGATTGAAAATGCGTTTGTAGAAGCAGTGGGTGAGCTTGAACTTCTATATGGAAAAGAATCATCTATAGTCAGGGAGTTCAGGATGATGGTAAACAGAATAAAAAGAAACGAAAACCTTGAAGATATTATGGATGATTACGCAAAAACATTAAATATAGATGATGTCAGCTATTTTTCGGAAATATTCAGATATGCCAAAAGAAGTGGTGGTGATATTCCAGCGATTATTAAACAGACGACAAAAATGATAAGGGAAAAGTCAGAAGTCCAGATGGAAATAGACACGATAATAAGTGGAAGAAAAATGGAGCAGAAGATTATGGTGTGTATTCCATTGGGGATACTTATATATCTTAGGATGACAACACAGGGGTTTGTCGATGTGCTATATGGTAATGTGCTGGGAATAATAGTTATGACACTATGTCTGTTTATATATGCAGCTGCAGCTGTTATTTCAATCAGGATCGTGGATATTAAGGTGTAACATAAAAGGACTAAGAGAGTTGTCATGAATAAGAAAATCAGAGTAAATGCTATAACAAATAAAATAAATACTAAATATATTATTGTTGTAATACTTGTTCTTGGAATAGTGTTAGTTAAGACACTTGTTATAAAAGATTCGCAGAAATCATCAGTAAGTCATATAAAAAGACCAGAACCAGGTGAAGCTTCTAAAAACATTTCATTAGATGTTTATGATGCAGCTGGAAATAAACAGACAACAATAAATACATATGTTGAGCCAAGAAAAATGTCAGAGGAAGAGACACAGCAATGCTTTGATGAAGCCTATGATGAGCTTTTAAGGATTGTATTAAAGAATAATGCTTCAGCAGATTATATTACACAGGATATATGTATGACAGATAAGCTTGCAGAAGGTCTTATAAGTGTAAGTATGTATCCTTCAGATTATTCAGTAATTGATTATGATGGTACGGTGCATAATGAGATGTTAAGTGAAGGTGATGTTAAAAAGGTGTCACTAACATACGTTATGCAATACGAGGAATATGAAAGACATGGTGTTATAGAGTTGAATGTACGGGCAGCCGGTGAGTATGATGATGAATCACAGAAGGTGATAGCACAGAATACTATCCAGAAGGCCGTAGATAATACAGTTAATAAAAACATAGACGAAAAGGAGGCAGCTCTGCCGTCAAATATAGGGCAGAAAGATATATATTACAGATACACAAAAGAAAAAACATCATGGTTATCATATGTTATTGTGCCGGCAGCTGTTGCGGTACTTATATTGTACAGAAGAAAAATGAAGAAAAAAAGAGAACAGGAGCTAAGAATAAAGGAATTAAAATACGATTATTCAGAGCTTATAGCCAAGCTTACATTACTTCTTGGTGCCGGTATGACCATAAGGAAGGCATGGGAGAAGATGGTTGAGGATTATATGAAGAAAAAGCAGGCTGGTGGTGGAGTGAAGATAGTATATGAAGAAATGTATATAACAGATTGTAATATAAAATCCGGAATATCGGAATATGAAGCTTATGAGGAGTTTGGATACAGATGTAACACAAGGGAATACTTAAAGCTTGCATCGCTGCTTCAGACTAATCTTAAAAGAGGAACGAACCGGCTAAGGGAATTACTCTGTCAGGAGTCATATGATGCGTTTGAACAAAGAAAAAATATTGCAAGGCAGAAGGGTGAAGAAGCTACAACAAGACTGCTTATACCAATGATTATGCTGCTTATGGTAGTTATGGTTATAGTCATGGTTCCGGCAGTTATGAACTTTTATCTTACATAACAGAAATCAGAGATTTCTTCTGTCATGTTACATGAAGACTAAACAGGAAAGGAAGAATAGTGTGAAAAATAAGATTTTTCACACGCAAGAATGGAGGATTATTATGAAAACAGATGTTATAAAGACAGCAGTAAAAGAAAATAAGAAAAACAAAATGGCAGTATTTTGCAGAAAAGTAAAAGAAAATATAAAAAATTTCTGGCAGGATGAAGATGGCATGGGAGTC
>OLVW01000505.1_pt1 | contig 39662 bp, 29 predicted proteins | sample 1673301 | NCBI WGS metagenome assembly OLVW01 (sample SAMEA3178941, study PRJEB25190) | human gut metagenome
AATTTAATATTAAATATTAGATTAGTCAAAAATAAAAATTAAAACTGTCTATTTTAAAATCAACCAGAAGGAATATCAATGGCAGTACCTATGAAAAATGGAGGAATGTCAAAAGCAAAAGTTATTTTTTATGTAATATTATCAGGAGTTACAACAGGAGTTGGTGCATTTTTTGGAGCAATCGTAGGTTCTATTTCTCAAAGTGTAATTGCGGTTTGCCTAAGCTTTGCGGCCGGTGCAATGTTGTATATTGTTTCTGGTGAATTAATACCTGAATCAAATAAATTATATAAAGGTAGAATGTCAGCTGTTGGTAATATGATAGGGTTTATAATTGGAATTTTTGCAACGCAATTATGAAAAAATGAGGCAAATAACTGCTTCATTTTTTATATTTTATATAGCGAAAAAATGTTTGAAAAATATTCTAAATTCTATTGACTTTTAAAATGTAAAATTATATAATTGGACAAGAAAATTTGGAGAAAATATCAATTAAATAATTTAGAAAGTAGGAATAAAAATGCAAGATATATTAAAAGGATTAAATGACAAACAATACGAAGCGGTAGTAAATACAGAAGGTCCATGCTTAGTAATAGCTGGAGCAGGAAGCGGAAAAACAAAAGTATTAACACATAAAATTGCATACTTAATAGGAGAAAAACAAGTAAAACCATGGAATATATTAGCAATTACATTCACAAATAAGGCTGCAAACGAAATGAAAGAAAGAATCGGGAATTTAGTAGGAGATGTTGCGGCAGACATATGGATGGGAACATTTCACTCAATATGTGTGCGTATTTTAAGAAGATTTATAGATAGAATAGGTTTTGATTCTTCATTTATAATTTTTGATACATCTGACCAAAGAACATTAGTAAAGGCATGTATTAAAAGTATAGGTTTAGATGATAAAATGTTTACGGACAGAAGCGTTTTATCAGAAATAAGTAATGCAAAAAATGAAATGTTAGAACCAGACCAATATACAGTAAGAGCAAATGGAGACTTTAGAAAAGAAAAAATTGCACTAGTATATGAAATGTATCAAAAACGTTTAAAAGAAAACAATGCAATAGATTTTGACGATATCATAAATTATACAATTAAAATATTAATGGAAAATCCTGATATATTAGAATATTATTCAGATAAATTTCATTATGTATTAGTAGACGAATATCAAGATACAAACAAGGCTCAATTTACATTGGTAACAATGCTTGCATCTAAAAATGGAAACATAACAGTTGTTGGAGATAATGACCAAGGAATATATAGTTTTAGAGGTGCTGATATATCAAACATTTTAAATTTTGAAAGAGATTTCCCAGGAACAAAAATAATCAAATTGGAGCAAAATTATAGATGTACAGGAAATATTTTAAAAGCAGCAAATGCAGTAATTAAAAATAATGAAGTCACATACAAAAAGGAATTGTGGACAGAAAATGAAGTTGGAAACTTACCTGCAGTATATTCTGCAAAAAATGAATATGATGAAGGAACATATATTGCACAACAAATTGAACATTTGAGAAGAGAAGAATATTACAAATATTCAGACTTTGCAATTTTATATAGAATGAATACTCAATCAAGAGCAATAGAGGAAATTCTAAGAAGAGAGAGCATTCCATATAAAATTATAGGTGGTCTTAAATTCTATGAAAGAAAAGAAATTAAAGACATAATTTCATACTTAAGATTAATACAAAATCCATCAGACAACTTGAGTTTGAAGAGAATAATTAATGAACCTAAAAGAGGAATTGGAAAAACAAGTTTAGACAAAATAGAAGAATTATCAATTAATAGTGGAGTTCCAATGTATGAAATTATTAAAAATGCGGAACAATATGGATTAAATAGAGTATTTTTAAATTCAAGAGAATTTGTAAATGCAATAGAAGAATTGAGAGCAAAAAAAGATGATATAAAAATATCTGATTTAATAAAAGAAACACTTAAAAAATCAGGATATACTCAGGCATTGGAAAATGAAAATACAATAGAAGCAGAAAACAGAATAGAAAACTTGGACGAGTTCTTAACTGTTGCAATAGAATTTGAGGACGAATCTGCAGATAATAAATTAAGTGATTTCTTAGAAGGAATAACATTATCAAGTGATATTGATAATATGGAAGAGGCAGAGGAAACTGTAACACTTATGACATTACATAGTGCAAAAGGACTTGAATTCCCAGTAGTATTTTTGGTAGGAATGGAAGAAGGAATATTCCCAGGTTATAAATCTATTGGAGAACCAAAGGAATTAGAAGAAGAAAGACGTTTATGTTATGTTGGAATAACAAGAGCAAAAGAACATCTATTCTTAACATGTAGTAAACAACGTACAATATTCGGTTCAACAAGTTGTAACCAAGTATCAAGATTTTTAAGAGAAATACCAAGTGATTTATTAGACGGATATGATGATGCTTTAGGTGAAAAACAAGAAAACAATAGTAATATTTTTGGAGATTCAAAATATAGTTGGACATATGGAAGCAAAGACAATGGAAATATAAAAACATACAAAATTGATAAAAATGAACCAAAAGTTGCAGCAGCAAGTAGTAGTACAAATAGTAATGGATTTATGTTTAGAACAGCAGAAAGCTTCTTAAATAATTTAACCAAAAAATCATCAGGAGCAAATGTTGATTTATCTAAATATAAAGAAGGAGTTAGAATTTATCACAAAAAATTTGGCGAAGGTGTTATTAGTAATGTTGAGCCAGAGGGTGACGATTTAAAAGTTGATATTCAATTTGATAAAGTTGGACATAAACGTTTAATGGCAAAATTTGCTAATTTAGAAATAATTTAAAAATTTCGGGATTGGGGGACAGGTCTTCAATCCCGAAATTTTTTTGGCTAAATTAAGAATAAAATTTTTAAAATTGCAAATGATAAATAAAGAATAACGCTTATATGTATTTTTATTACAATGATTGGAATGTGATTTTAAACAAAATTGAAGTGTAATAAATAAAGCAGAGCGTAAGAAAGGATGATAAAAATGGCAAATTTAAATCAAATGGAATTACAAAACTTAAGACATTTTATAGGTGCACATGAAACAATATATCAAAAATTAAACACATATTCTGCACAAGCAGTAGACCCTCAAATAAAACAAATATTCACAAAATCTGCACAAGATGCTTTAAATACAAAACAAAAATTAATGTCTTTTTTAAATAATTAGGAGGGAGGAAAAAACATGGATGAAAAAACAATGGTAAACGATATTTTAGCAGGTGTAAAGGCAGATTTAACAGGATATCAAACAGCAATATCTGAGGCAGAAAATATGGAATTAAGGCAAGCATTCCAACAAATAAGAAATGGTGATGAAAGTTTTCAATATGAATTATTCAAGATAGCACAAGCAAAAGGATACTACAAACCTGCACAAAAGGCTTCACAAACAGAAGTCGAAACAGTAAAAACAGAATTACAACAATAAAAAAAGGGATTAGGGGAAATACTCTTAATTCCTTATTTATATATCAGGAAAGTTATGCAACTTTCTTAATATATAAAATTACACTGCACAGAAAATTCATTTCATAAATTTTCGTGCACGAACAAATTTCCTAAAACTCCTAAAATATAAATGTTTTGTACAGAAACTTACATAAAGTAAAATTTACGTACTAACAAAAAAGAAAATCAATAAAATTAATTTAAAATATAAATAATGATATTAAAAAATATAGAAAAACTAAAAAAACGAAAGAAAGAATAATAAAAAGTCATTAAAACTTACGGAAAATAAATAAAGAGCCTATTGCAAAAAAATAAAAAAAAGTGTAAAATGTTGGCAGAATATTATAAGGAGAAATTGTAATGTTTAAAAAAGTATTAATACATACAAGAAGAACAATGAAATTAGTAATTTTGATAACTGTAGCTTTATTAGCAATAATTGCAGTTGTAGCATCATTTTACAAAATAAGTTATAGTGTAAGTTTAAAGGGACAAGAATTAGGATATACAGATAATAAAAGTAAATTACAATCGCAAATAAATGAATATATGGAAAATGGCGAAAACCAAAATACTGCATTTGTACAACTGGATAATTTACCAAAATATAAAATATGTTTATTAAAAAGAAATGTAAATTCAAATGATGAGGAAATTTTCAATACAATAAAATCAGGAGGAACAACATATTATAGGTATTATGCTGTATTGGAAAATCAAGAAGAAAAAGTATATGTACCCGAATTTACAGAAGCAGAAGAAATAGTAAATAAATTAAAAGAAAAAAATAGTACAAATATAGACAATATAACTATTTCTGAAAAATATGATACAGAATTAAAAGTAATGGATAATATAGATGATGCAGTAGCAAGTTTATATTCAGAACCAAAAAAAGTAGTAGTTGCTTCAACAAAGAAATCAACTACAAAAAAATCAACAGGAACAGCAGTAAAATCAACAGGAACTGTTAATACTGCAATGACAATTTCAGGAACAAAAGTTGCGTTAGGAATATCATTATCTAAACCAGTATCAGGAATAATATCCTCAAGATTTGGAGCAAGAAGTTCAATAAGAAGTTCTGCACATACTGGACTTGATATAGCAACATCAACAGGAACGCCGGTTGCAGCAGCAGCATCTGGAACAGTAACGTTTGCAGGATGGAAAGGTTCTTATGGAAATTTAATGGTTATTACTCATAGCAATGGAGTACAAACATATTATGGACATTGTAGTAAATTATATTTTAGTGCAGGAGCAACAGTATCACAAGGGCAAACTATCGCTGCAGTTGGTTCAACAGGAAATTCAACAGGTCCACATTTACATTTTGAAATAAGAGTTAATGGAGTGGCTTATAATCCACAAAATTATTTATATTAATATAAAAAGGTATGCTTATTTTCTTACTAGCATACCTTTTTATTATATATTACATTGCACAGAAAATTTATTTCATAAATTTTCGCGCACGAACAAATTACTGAAAATTTCAATTTTTTTGAGTATGATAAAAAGTAGAGTTAAGTCTGAAAATTGAAAATTTTCAGATTTGTTCTATGCAAAATACTGTATACAAGTTGTAATTGCATTATTTTTTAAAATGACTTTTCCATGCTCCTTTAGTTTAAAAATAAAATTTCTTGAGTATTTTTCAATAACCGAAAACTCTAATAAAGAAGAATAAAAAAAACTTAAATTGGAGTTTTCTAAATTCAAATTATCTAGTACTAAATAATAATTATTATTAAATAAATACAGGGCAGCACTTTTATAAATTTTTTTTAAATTAATATTAGAATTTGTATGTAAAAAAAGGCAAAATTCACAAAAATAATCAAAACTTTCAAAACGATAAATTAATGGTGATGAGATGAACGTTTTTGAATTCTTTTTCGTACTCAATAATTTTTTATGCTGACTTTTAACTAAGATATCATGTTCTGGGTATTTTGTGATTGTAAAAATAAAAATTTCATTGTTTTCTGTTGATGCTTCAATTAATAATTTATGACCTGTTGTATCGAAGCTTATTTCTTTTTCTGCTTGATTTAGTATTTCTAAAAATAATTTTTGTGAGTCCGCACTGGTAAGTAATAGTTCATTTATATCTATTTTTTTATCTTTAAATTCTTCTCTTTTTAGTGTTATTCGTATTTTATTTTCGGTTATTTTTTCAATTTTCATTTAATTATACCTCCATACTTATAATTTTATTATACTATGATATTTAATAGAATTAAAGACACAAAATATGGTAAATACAAATTGTTTGATATAATTAACAGAACGTCAAATTATTGTTTGTGTGTTCCCGTCCCCCTTGGACATATGTATATGATTTGAAACGTTTTCTCGGCTCAATACGCAACACAAGAATTTCTAAAATAAATTTATGGCACCCTTCCGCTTAGTCCTCACTGCGTTCGACGCGAACTCTTTCCATAAATTTATTTAAGAATTTCTAATATTGCTCCAATCACATTCGAAAAGTTTAAAATTATATATATATGTCCAAGGGGGACGGGAACACACAAACGATAAATTGACGCACTGTAAATTGTTATAATTCTTTACATAAATTTCTAAAAACCACTTGAAAAAAACGCAAAATCAATGTATAATAGCAAATGTAAAAAAGGGTGTATCCGTAAGGACAAAAGAAAAAATGGAGGTAAAGAAATGGCAACAAGAGAAAAAAATATATGGATATTGTTAGTATTTTTATTAGCAGGATTAGTAATAGGGGGACTATTGGGAAAATTAGCTTCAAGTGTATCATGGCTATGGTGGCTATCATATGAAGAAGAATTTGGAATAAATGCACCAATAGTATTAGACTTAAGTGTATTAAAACTAACATTTGGACTAATGTTCAAAATAAACATTGCAAGCATAATAGGAATGGTATTAGCAATATTTATATACAAAAAGATATAAAAGTAATTTACAAAAATAAAAAGTGGGGCAAATAAAACAAAAAGGAGTCAAAATTTGTCACTAAAAATAAAAGAATTACCAGAAACAGAAAGACCATATGAAAAGCTAGAACTGTATGGAGAAAAAACATTATCAAATGCAGAACTAATAGCAATAGTAATAAAAACAGGAACACGAGAAGAAACATCAGTACAAATAGCACAAAGAATACTAAAACTAAGTGAAGACCCACAAATGGGAGAACTTAACTTTTTAAAAAATATAACATTAGAAGAACTTATGCAAATAAAAGGAATAGGCAAAGTAAAAGCAATACAAATAAAAGCAATATGTGAATTAGCAATAAGAATGAACAAACCAGCAAATTACAGAAAAATTGTAGTTCGTAATTCATCACACTTAGCTGGAATGCTTATGCAGGAATTACGATTTGAAAAAAAAGAACATATACTTCTTATTTTGTTAAATAACAAAAATGAAATTTTAAAAAAAATAGAACTTGGCCATGGTGGAATATATTTTGTAAATATTAACATAATGGACATTATAATGGAAGCAGTAAAAATAAAAGCACCTAGAATGATTTTGGTACATAATCATCCATCAGGGGATCCAATGCCAAGTGATAGAGACATTAAAATAACAGATAAACTTTATAGAATAGCAAGAGATTTAGGCATTGAGTTAATGGACCACTTAGTCATTGGAAATGGTGTATTCAGAAGTGTTTTTGTTGTATTAGAAAAGAGAGTAGAAGAAGAAAAGAAAAAAATGAAATCAAAAGAAAAAGGCAAACAAAATAAAATCAAAATATGTAAATTAAAAAATAAACTAAGTATTAAAAAAAATAAAATGTATGTATCTACAAAAAAAGGATGTCAGATCAGAAAGGAATTGAAATTATGAAATTTTTTACATTTGGTTCAAAAGATATTGGAATAGATTTAGGAACTGCAAATATTTTAGTAACATTAAAAGGAAAAGGAATTGTATTAAAAGAACCTTCTGTTGTTGCAATAGATAGAAAAACAGGAAATATAATGTCAACTGGAAATGAAGCAAAAGAAATGTTAGGAAGAACACCGGAACAAATAAAAGCAGTAAGACCATTAAAAGATGGTGTTATTGCTGACTTCACTGCAACACAATTAATGTTAAAAAACATAATACAAAAAGTAGAAAAAAGATACAATGTCGGTAGACCAAGAGTTGTTGTTGGGGTTCCATCAGGTATAACAGAAGTCGAAGAAAGAGCAGTAGAAGAATCTGTATTACAAGCAGGAGCAAAAGAAGTATATTTAATAGAAGAACCTATGGCAGCGGCAATAGGTGCTTCATTAGATGTTGCAGAACCAAGTGGAAGTATAATTGTAGATATCGGAGGAGGAACTACAGAAGTTGCAGTAGTTTCACTAGGAGGAATTGTTGTAAGTCACTCTTTAAGAGTTGCCGGAGATGAACTTGATGAAGACATAGTTAATTACGTAAAAAGAGAAATGAACTTAGCAATAGGAGAAACAACAGCAGAGCAAATCAAAATGCAAATAGGTTGTGCAATGCCTTTAATGACAGAAATGACAATGGAAGTTAGAGGTAGAGATTTAACAGACGGATTGCCAAGAAACGAAAAAATAACATCAACACAAGTAGAAGAAGCAATGAAAGAATCAATATCAAAAATAGTAGACATTGTAAAAAGCACATTAGAAAAAACACCACCAGAACTTGCATCAGATATTATGGAAAAAGGAATTGTACTTGCAGGTGGAGGAGCTTTAATAAAAAATCTAGACAAATTAATAAGTATAGAGACAGGAATGCCTGTATATGTTGCAGAAGAACCATTGGACTGTGTTGTTAGAGGAGCAGGAAAAACATTAGAGGATTTAGAAAGATTAAAAACAGTTTTAATAAATTCAAGAAAAAGAAGATAATAATTGTAAAATTGAAAGGAGAATATTATGTATAGAAACAAAAAAAGTGGATTGTTAGGGATTATAATAACAATAGTAGTATTAATATTAATAGTCATTTTTTCTAACAAAGAAGCAAATACATCATTTTTTGAAAATGTTGCAAACAAATTAGTTATGCCTATACAAAATGGACTAACATATGTAAAAAACAAAGTTAGTGGTAATTCTTCTTTTTTTACTGATATAAGCAACTTGAAAACAGAAAACAAAGAATTACAAGAAAAAAACAGTAAACTAGAGCAGTCATTAAGAGAACTAGAAAACATAAAAACAGAAAATGAAACACTAAAAGAATATTTAGGGCTAACAGAAAAATATGGAGAATATAAAACAATACCTGGGTATGTAATAAATAAAGATATAAACAATTATTCAAAAACTCTTATAATTAATATTGGAAAACAAGATGGAATAGAAGAAAATATGACAGTAATTGCAGACGAAGGACTAGTTGGACATGTTATATCTGTTACAGACAATACAGCAAAAATTAGAACTATAGTTGACACATCAAGTTCTATAAGTTGCTTAATGAGTTCAAGTAAAGATAGCATCGTATGTAAGGGAACATTAGACAGTAATACCGAAATAAAAGCAATGTATATACCAACAGATGCAAACCTAGTTCAAGGGGACAGTGTAGACACATCTGGTTTAGGAGGAATCTATCCAAAGGGAATACATGTAGGAATAATAAAAAAGATAGTAACTACAAAAAATATGACAGATAGATATGCATTAGTTGAAACTGCTGTGGATTTTAACAAATTAAATACGGTTTTAGTAGTAAAAAATAATTAACAGAGGTGAAAATATTGAAAAAAGTACTTATAAATTTAGCATTAATACTAATAGGCTTTGTAATATATTTTCTCCAAGCAAATTTTTTTAGTTGGTTTTCAATTGGAGGAATAAGACCAAATCTTTTTGTAATATACATACTATTTATAGGATTATTTGGAAACAGAAGCATGGGAATAGTTTATGGAGCAGTATGGGGAATATTTTTAGACTTAATATATAAAACAAATGTTGGAATAAACCTAATTGGACTGGTATTAATAGGAGTAATTGCAATATTATTTAACAAAAACTTCTCAAAAGATAGTAGAATAACAGTAATGTTTATGGTGTTTGGAACAACAATAATATTTGAGGTTATAACATATTTTATAACATATATGTTATATTCAATAAATGTTGAAGTTTTAAGTTTTATAAAAATTTTAATTGTAGAAATTATTTATAATATATTAGTTACAATAATTATATATCCGTTAATGCAAAAATTTGGCTATTATATGGAAAATGAATATAAAGGATATAAAATTTTAACAAGATATTTTTAAGGATTTTAACAGATTATAAAAATTTGAAATACAAAGATTTATAGTATGAAAGGAGAGTGAAAAATTGGCAAAAGAAATTAATAAAAAAAGTATTAATTTAAGATATAATATTGTAACTATTTTTACATATGTAATTGGGATAATATTAATAATTCAATTGTTCAATCTTCAAATAATACATGGATCAAAATATAGAGAAGAATCAAATACACGATTAACAAGAGAAAGTACGTTAGAAGCAGACAGAGGAGAAATACTAGATAGGTCAGGAAATATATTAGTATCATCTAGTCAAAAGTTCAACCTTGAATTATATAAAAGTAAAATTGATAACAATTCATTAAATGAGTCAATATTAAAAATTGTTCAAGTATTAGAAAAATATAATGTTAATTATACAGACAATTTTCCTATAAAAATAGAACCATTTGAATATACTATATCAGATGAAAATTTAGTTAATTGGAAAAAAAATAACAATATAGATGAGAATGCAACGGCAGAAGAAGCATTTAATAAATTTAAAGAAAAATATAAAATTGAAAACACAGATAATAAACAAGTAAGAAAAATAATAGCAATAAGATATGCAATAGCAAAAGAAGGATATAGTAGTACAAAATCATTAACAATTGCAAAAGACATACCAAGAGAAGCGGTTGCGGAATTTTCAGAAAAAAGTGATAAATTTCCAGGAATAAACATAACAGTACAACCAGTAAGAGTCTACAAAGAAGGAACATTGGCTTCACATATTTTAGGATATGCATCAAAAATAGGTTCTGACGAATATCAACAAAAAAAGGATGAATATGATCAAAATGACTTAATAGGAAAAACTGGAATAGAATCACTTTTTGAAAAATATTTAAAAGGCCAAAAAGGAACAAAACAAATTGATATGGCAGTTGATGGAACAACAACTGCAGAAGTTGTTGAACAAGAAGCGGTTGCAGGTTCAAATGTTGTTCTAACAATAGATTCAAAATTACAAAAAATAACTGAAGATGCATTAAAAGAAAATATAGAAAAAATAAAAAATGGTGGTTTTGGAAAATCATATGATGCAAAAGGTGGATCATGTGTAGTTATGAATGTAAAAACAGGTGAAGTACTTGCAATGGCAAGTTATCCAGATTATAATCCACAATCATTTGCAAATGGAATAAGTAGTGAAGAATGGAAAAGTTATAATGAAAATAAATCATATCCATTAATAAACAAAGCAATCCAAAGTGCATATGAACCAGGTTCTATATTTAAAATGGTAACTGCAATAGCGGGACTTGAATCAGGAAATATATCATTAACAGAAAAAATTAATGATACAGGAGTGTATAAAAAATATGGAGCAGAATGGAAATGTTGGTATTATACAGATTATCATAGAGGACATGGATATTTAAATGTAATTGGAGCAATACAAAAATCATGTAACTTCTTTTTCTACGAAACAGCAGATAGAATGGGAATAGATACATTAGATAAATACGCAAAATACTTTGGATTAGGTACAAAAACAGGCATAGAACTTCCAAGTGAAGTATCTGGAACACTAGCAAGTAAAGAATATGCTAAATCAATAAATGCTTCATGGAATCCAGGAGACACAATTAATGCAGCAATAGGACAAGGTTATAATAAATTTACACCATTACAGATGGCAAAATATATAAGTATGGTAGCAAATGGCGGAAATAAAATAGATGTTAGTATAGTAAAAACAATACAAAATGCAGATGGAACAGAAGTATCAAAAGACGAAATAAGAAAATTTGTTAACGAAAAATTAGGAATTTCAAATGATGACCAAAATGAAAAAATTAATTTAAACAGTCAATATGTAAATGCTGTAAAAGAAGGAATGAGATCAGTTACAAGTGGTGAAGCAGGAACGGCGTATGCACGTTTTAAAAACTTTAATATAGCAGTAGGAGGTAAGACAGGTTCTGCAGAGGCAGGAAAAGATGCAAAAGGAAAAGATATTGTAAATGCATGGTTTGCAGCATTTGCACCATATGATGATCCAGAAATTGCAGTTGTTATTATGGTTGAAAACGGAGGACATGGAAATTATACTGCAGAGGCAGTTAGAAATATAATGGCAGAATATTTTGGAATGAATACACAAGATGTTACAGAAGATATGCAAGCAAATGCTTATACAGAAAGCATGAGATAATAAAAATAAAAAAAGTGAGAGGATGTAAAAATGGGTAATAATTGTGTTAGCATTAATTTAAAAAAAGATCAGATTGTAGTAAAAATTGCAGAAGATGCAGAACAAAAGAGAATAATTTCAGAATTATCAAGAAAAATATCAGATTTAAAAAAATTATACAAAGATGAAAAAACACCTATTAGAATAGTTGGCAAAGTTTTAAAAAATAAAGAAATTGATGAAATTCAAGAATTGATAAAAGAAAAAATAGATGTAGAAATTGATTTTGATATGCCAAAAAGTCTGGGACTATCAAGTATTACACGTACATTTAAACAAGAAATTGCAATATCAGAAACAAAATTTCATAGAGGTTCATTACGCTCAGGACAAAGACTAGAAACAGAAGGAAGCATTGTAATAATAGGCGATGTAAACTCTGGCGCAGAAGTAATTGCATCAGATAACATAATTGTAGTTGGAACCTTACGTGGCTTGGCACATGCAGGCGCAAAAGGAAACAAAAATGCAATTATAGCCGCAGGAAAACTAGATGCGGTGCAAATAAGGATTTCTAATATTGTAAAAGAAATAGACAGAGATGAAGAACCTTTACATAAACAAGCATATATTTTTGTAGATAATGATAAAATTGTTATAGACTAATTATGAAAAAAGCAACATAAATAAAATTAAATATAACATTTCATCATGAACGTGTTGTTGATACAAAAAGTACATAACACCTATAATTATTAAATCATCTAAAAAAAGTTTTATACCTAAAATCTCAAAAATAGGTTTATCAGTAGTATTACTAATATTTCTAGAATTAGTAATACTACTTTTTTCTTTATTTTCAGTATTATCTTCACTTATTTCTTCTTTTAATATATTTTTATTTGCTTCTTTTTCAAAATTGGATATGTTATTTTGTGGAATTCGATTATAGTGTCTATAATAGTTGTAGTTGTAAGGATAACCGTAGAAAGGAAATCTAAACATTATTATCATTCTCCTTGTTATCTTTCATGATTTCGGCTATTTTAGCAACATTTAATAAATTCATATAATTGTCTAATTGACCTTTTTTGCTATCACGCAAATATGGCTTTAATGAATTTAACAAATTGGCTCTTGGGTCATTTTGGTTATCTTTCATTTTATTAATTACAGAAGACATTTTCATTATTGTGTTTATGTCTAAATTGCTGAAATCAAAATTATTACTTTGTGAAGATGTGTTTGTACTATTTTGGGGCGTAGGTTCTTCATGCTGTTGAGCATTTTGCGAATTTGGTTCTTTTTGACTAGAAAGTATTTTTGAAAAATTTTGTATCATTTCTGGAGATATGTTTGATATAGCGTCTGATAAATTGCCGTTGTCTACCATGTTTTTTATGTTTTTCATTGTGTTTTCATCAATGTTCATATTATTCATTTTTATCACCTCTATAAATAATATATTAATTTTTTTGATTATATATGTAATATAATATATAGTATATGAAATTTAAAAAAATATGTGCGTACTTTTATAGGGTGATAATTGTAATACTGTAAGTTACAAATCACAGTCCATAAAATTATTGTTTGTGTTCCCCGTCCTTCCTTGGACATATGTATATGATTTGAAACATTTTCTCGGCTCAATATGCAACATAAGAATTCCTAAAATAAATTTATGGCACCCTTCCGCTTAGTCCTCACTGCGTTCGACGCGAACTCTTTCCATAAATTTATTTAAGAATTTCTAATATTGCTCCAATCACATTCGAAAAGTTTAAAATCATATACATATGTCCAGGGGAGGGCGGGGAACACAAACAATAATTTTATGGACTGTAAACTGTAACCACTGTAAACTAAAAAATGGAAAAAAATGTCTAAAAAATCTTGAAAAAACCTTGAAAAAGGTGTATAATTTATTCTGGTAGTATTATGTAAAAAAGATTATTTTAAAAATGCAAAAAAGAATGTAACATAAATGTAATAAAAAAGACATAAAAAAGAAAAATAAATCATAAATAAGCATCCGTAATACTATGGAACAAATGCAAAAATACAGGGTTGACAGCAAAAGGCATTACTTATATTATATATAAGAAGGTAGTTTAATATTTTAGGAGGTAAAGAGGATGAAACAAAGAATTTTAAACGCAATAACAGCAATGTTATTAATTTTAACATTAACAATGGCAAATGTAATAATGCTATGTGTTGATGTTGTTTCTTATGCTGCAGATTCTATAGACAGTAGTACAAGTCATAAAAACGTAGAATTTATGGCATATTTTAAAGACGCAAATGGAAATAAAACAACAAGTATGGATGCAAAAACAAATGCAGAAGACTTAAAATTATATTTCCAAGTAGCAGTAAATAAGGAAGGATATTTCAATGGAAATATAGTACTAAATAATGCTAATTTTAGACTAAAATCAAATATATTAAGTGATAGTGTTAGCAAAATAGAAAACAATGTAGTATATTTAAATCAAATTAATGCCGGAGAAAACAAAGAAATAGAAGTAGGAATAGAACTACTAAAAGACGAGCAATTTGACTCGAATTATATAGATATGGAAAGCAGTGTTTCTATAAAAGGTACTTACAAAGATGGAACACAAAAAGATATAAACATAAATACTGATAAAAAAATAACATTAAATCTTGTAAGACCATATGATAGTGCTGATGATGCAATTATGCTATCACAAGAAGTAATAACAAATAAAATTTTAAAAGTAAATGGACAAGAAAAAAGAATTGTACAATTGCAAGTTAAATCAGGGTTAAACAACAATTTATATCCTGTAAAAGAAACAATTGTAAATATTCAAGCCCCTAAAATTTCAAATAGATATCCTGAAAGTGTAATTGTAAATGCAAATGATGTATTAACAACAACAGGAAAAGAATTATCAACAGACAACTGGAATTACAATAATCAAACAGGAAAGATAGAAATTAAATTAGAAAATAAATTAAATAATGGAAAAGTTTCATGGATAAAAAATGGATGCGACAATTTTGTAGTAACATATGTATATGATAAAGATGTAGAAATAAATAGTGAAAAATCAGCAGTAGATTCTAAAATTTCATTATATGACAAAAAATCTTCAGTTTATACAGCAGGAAGTGAAATAACAGTTACAAAAGGAGAAAAAAATTCAATTGTAACATCAAATATTGAACAAAATGAAACAAGCATATATAAAGGAAAATTATATGCGGGAATTTCAAGAGATATTACATATAGAGATGTTATTAATGTAAATTTAAATAACATAGAAGTAGATGCTAAAGTTAAAGAAAGTGAACAAACAATAAATGGTGAAAAAATAGCGTCAACATACAAAACATCAAAATTTAGCAAAGCACAAATCCAAAAAGTATTAGGACAAAATGGAAAATTAACAATTTTAAATTCAAACGATGGAAATGTAATTACAACAATAAACAAAGATACTGTGGCAGATGAAAATGGAAACATTTTAGTTTCATATCCAGAGAATGTTGAAGTAATTACAATGAAAATAGAACAAACAGAAAATGTTGGTAAAATAGAAGTAGAAACTACAAGAACAATTGGAACAATAAACAAAGATAAAGTAAGACAAGCAAATACAATAGATTTATCTAGTATTGTTGCTTATAATACAAATGGTACTGAAGATGAAGTATCAAAATATAATTCAAGCATAAAATTAGATGAAACACAAACTTCTGCAGATTTACAAGTAAGCAGAACAGACTTATCTGCAATGACAACCAATAACAATGTTGAATTTAGAATTACTCTAAAATCTAGAGAAGAAAAAAATGAATTATTTAAGAACCCAATTTTAAGACTTAAATTACCATCACAAATAAAAAACATAAAAGTAAATTCAATTAATTTAGTATATGATGATGAGTTAAAAATAAAATCATCACAATTAGATACAACAAATAATGAAATTATAATTGAATTACAAGGTGAACAAACAAAATATAAAAATGAAGCAATTGATGGTGCAACAATTATTGTAAATGCAAATTTGACAACAGATACAAAAATAGCAAGTAGTAAAGAAAGTGTTGTATTAACATACACGAACGAAAATGCTATAAATTATGAAAATGGAAAAAATGTTGGTACAGTTTCTAAAGATATAAACATTATTTCTTATGCGGGAGTTGTAACAACAAATCAGGTTTCAAAATTTGGAATAGATGTTGTAAATAATCAAGGAAATGCAAATGGAGAATTAAAAATCTCATCAGATAGAGATGAAGCAGTATATCAAAAGAGAATAATAAATAACAAAGAAAATAAAATATCAAATGTTAGAATATTAGGTACATTCCCAACAAACAAAGCAACTGATTCAAATAACATAAATGTAGAAGTAAATAACATTACAGTTACTGGAGTTGAACAAAATAAAGTAAAAGTTTATTATTCAGAAAATGCTAATGCAACAACTGATTTAAATAATAAAGATAATAAATGGACAGAAAATTTAACAAATAAAAATGATGTTAAAAAATATTTAGTTGTAGTTGACGAATTAGATGTTAAGAAAGAAATTGATTTAGCATATAGTGCAGTTATACCTGAAGGATTAGATTATAATCAAGTAGCAGAAGAAAATTACATTGTTTATTACACAAATATAACATCAGAAGAAAAAACAGAAATAAGTAAAAGCACACTTTCAACTCCAAAAGGAGCAGTTATAGATACAGCGTTAAGAGCATTAATTGCGGGAAATGAAAATAATGAAGTAAAAGAAAATGGAATTTTAAGATATGCAATCACTGTTTCAAATACTGGTTCAGAAGATATGAATAATATAGTTGTAACAGGAAAAGTGCCAGATGGAACAACATATGTAAATTCTGATAAATTAAATAATGAAATAGATCCAGATGACTTAGGCTTTATTGATGAAAATAAAAAAGATGTTGAGTTTAATATAGAAAACTTAGCAAAAGGCCAAACAATTACAAAATATTATGAAGTAAAAGTAAATGATGGAATGGCCGGTAAAGAAATAAAAAATACTGTAGTAACAAAATATGGAGAAAAAACAAAAACATCAAATGAAGTGAAAACAAAAGTAGCAGAAGGAAATGTTGAAGTTAAATTAGTATCTATAGATGCAACAGATGGAATTGTAGAAGGTGGATACAGTTATAGATATATTTTATATGTAACAAACAAAAAAGATAAAGACTTAAAAAATGTAAATGTAAAATACAATACAAACAATACAGCAAAAATTACTGAAATTTCATATGTATTTAATGATGAAAGTAAAACAGTAGAAAATGAAGACAATATTACAATAGACAAAATAAAAGCAGGAGAAACAGTAGAAGTAGTAAGTTATGTAACAATAAATAAATTAGATAAAGATGCTTTATCTGTTATGTCTGCAAAGGTATATGCAAATAATACAGAATACAGTTCAAATGAAGTTAATTCAACTGTAGCATCATCTGTAATACTAGAAATGAATGCAACTTCAGAAAATAGTGGAGACTATGTTAAATCTGGAGACACAATTAAATATAATATTGTCATAAAAAATACGGGATCAAAAGTAGCGGATACAGTTACACTAAAAAATTGGATAGCAAATGAAGTTTCTTTAACAAAAATATTAAAAAACGGCGAAGAACTTTCAAAGGAAAATTATACTAAGATATCTGACAATAGTAAAAATAAACAATTAATAAAAATAAATGATATTACATTAGAACCAGGACAAAGTATAGAATATCAACTAGAAACAACAGTAAATATGGTATATGGTAATAAAACAGCTACAGAAATTATAGATGAAATTTCATTAGAAGAAAATAGTATAGAAATTGCAAATGCAAAAATACAACATATTTTACAACCAGATAAAGACTTTTTAGATGGAAATAATGGTAATGGTGACGGAACAAACGGAAACAACAATGGAAATAACTCAAATAATGAAGAAAATAATACAAATGTTCAATATAGAATAATTTCTGGTACTGCATGGGTTGACGCAAATGAAAATGGACAAAAAGACAACCAAGAACAAGCAGTAGAAGGCATAACTGCAAAATTATTAGATGTTACAACAAATAAATATGTAAAAGATTCAAACGGAAAAGACTTAGAAGCAAAAACAACATCAACGGGATTCTATAGTTTTGATAGAGTTCCAAAAGGACAATATTTAGTGGTATTTGAATATGATACAACAAAATATGGATTAACAACATTTGAAAAACAAGGTGTTGCAAGTACAATGACATCAAAAGTAATTAATAAAAACTTAAAAATTAATAATGAAGAAAAAAATGTTGCAACAACAGAAATTATAAATGTTGATACAGAGAATATTGCAAATATTAATATTGGTTTAATAAATGCAAAAACATATGATTTACAATTAGATAAATACATAACAAAAGTAACAGTACAAAACAATAAAACTGTTACAAACGAATACAATAATCAAACATTAGCAAAAGCAGAAATTGATGCAAAACAAGTAAATTCAACTACAGTAGTAGTAGAATACACAATTAAAGTTACAAACAAAGGTGATGTAACTGCATACGTTAAAAAAATAGCAGATTACTTATCTAGTGATTATAAATTTAGTTCAGAACTAAACAAAGATTGGTATCAATCAGGAAGTGAAATATACTGTACAAGTTTAGCAAATGAAAAATTACAACCTGGAGAAAGTAAAGAAGTTAAATTAACAGTTATAAAACAAATGAAAGAAAACAACACAGGACTTGTAAACAATACTGCAGAAATTGCAGAATCATATAATGAATTATGCTTAAAAGATAAAAACTCAACAGAAGGAAATAAAGTAAAAGGCGAAAATGACATGGGATCTGCAGATTTAATTATAAGTATTAGAACAGGTCAGGTAGTAACAACAGTATTATTAGTAATATCATCAATAGTAATACTTGGAGTAGCAGTATATTATATAAGAAGATTAATAGCACATAGGAACTTTATATAGGAAGGAGGGGAAAATAGAATGAAAAAAATTAAAATAATAACAAATATAGTAATCGCATTAATTGTAGTAGGATTTCTAACTACTGCGGTTCTTGCAGCCACAAGTGACTTATCAAAATTAAAAGGTACGGGATACTCAAAAATTGGAAAAGTATATAAACTAAATTATTCATCATTAACAAGTAATAATAGTACATATTGTATCCAACACAACAAAAAATTGAGAAAAGAAGAAAAATCTTATACATTAAAAAAATATATAGAAATAGATGGAAAATATGCTACAGTATATCAAGACTCAAATGGTTCATCATATAATGTAAAAAGTGATATAAATGCACAAGTTGCCTTTATATTAAATAATCAAGGTGGATATGGAAAAGCTGGAGAAAATTCAGATACACAAAATGCATTATGGCATATAACAAACTCATGGATAACAGCGTTATCTTTAGGAAAATCCTACTCAGGAAACGATAAGATTGGTGCAAATACTATAAATAAAAGAGCGGTTGAATATGCTGATAGTATAGGAGATAACAAAATGTCTTCATCAACAGGAAGTACAAGTTTAACAGTAACAGGAGCAACAAACAAAAATAACTTAACAGTTGTAGATGTTGGTGAATATTACAGGATAGGACCATTTAACTGGAACTTCCAAGGAACTGTAGAAGAAGTTACAGTTACAGGAGACAATGGAGATGTTGCAAGTTCAAATGTAAGATTTGTAAAATATTCAGGAAATACTGCAAATGTTATAGATAAAACCGAAATAGCAACAGGAGAGTCATTTTATGTAGATGTAAATTCAAAAGCAAACATGAATGAATTCAAAGGAATAAAAATTAAAACAAAATCAGAAGCAGATAGCACAAAAGTATATGGAGCAAAAATTTGGATGTTAGAATCATCTGCATACCAAAACGTAATATATGTTGATGTAGAAAGTAAAGAATTGCCAGCAACTGGAGAAGGAACAGAAGAATATTCTGTACCATTAAAAATAAAAGTTGGACTAAATAAGGTAGATGACAGAGATGAAAAAATTCCACTAGATCATGTTGGATTTAAATTAAAAGCATCTGTATATAGAGATGGAAATTGGGTAACAAGATATATTGGAAACGATTTAAAATGGAGTGTTTCTAATATTGAACAAGCAAAAATCTTTTATACAGACAAAGATGGTAAACTAAATGTAACAATTTCAGGTGAAACAACAACAGAAAATTCAATGAAAGCAGTAGAAGCAACAAACGACAAATATGGATATGCACAAAACATTGGCAAAGAATTTACATTGAACAAAGAACATGAAGTAAAAATTACAAACCACCAATATAGGGTTAAATTATCAGGATATGTATGGTTAGATACAGAAACAGGAAAAACAACATTAAGAGATGACCAATATAAACAAGAAGATGATAACGATGGTGAAGGATTTAATGGAATAACAGTATATCTAAGAGACAAAAATGGAAACGAAATAAAGAGAACAACAACATCAGAATTAGGATTATATTCAGAAATAAATGGTGGAGAATATCAATTTGTTGATGTTGACTTAGACGCAATACAAAAAGGAGAATACTATGTCGAATTTGAATATTGTGGACTAAGATACCAATCAGTAGCAGCAAAATTGACACAAAATAATGGTTCAAAAGCAATAGACACAGCAACAAGAAATGTATTAGATAGCAAATTTACAAGTGTAGATGGAAATGGAACACAAAGTTTAAATATAAATGGAGTAACAGTAAATTATAATAACACAGCAAACTACTCAAGTTCAATAAAAGATTGTTCTGGATGTAATGTATATGCAAGAACAAATGAAGCAGGATTTAATATATACAATTCATTTACACCAGGAACAGAAGAAATAAGATATGTAAACTTAGGACTATTTAAAAAGGCACAAACAGATTATTCATTGATGCAAGATTTATATAATGTAAGAGTTAGTGTAAACGGATTCTCACACATTTATAGATATGGAAGTGTTAGATATACAAACAATGGTAATGATGTAAATGCAGATTCTTCATGGAATGTAGGAGTTAAATTCCAAAAAAATAATGGAACATATAAAAGAGCAATTTATACAGCAGATGCTGAATATGAAGCACCAAATCATAAAGACAATGAACTAAAAGTATATGTAACATATAAAATAGCAGTAAACAATGAATCAACATATCTAGGCAGAATAAATAGTATAGTTGATTATGCAGACAAAAACTTTGATATGATTGCAGCAGGAACAGCAATTGACGACAAAGACAATATTACAGGAAATTTACAATATGGAAATAAACAAGAATATAATGACAAATATTCTAAATATGTAATAGATATAAACACAGAATTGACTCCAGGTCAAGCAAAATTTGTATATGTTCAATTCCAATTAAATAGAGAAGCGGTATTGAAGATTGTAAATAACCAAGAAGTGCTTAACAATGTAGCAGAAATCAATTCTTATACAACATTTAAAGACAATAATACACAAACACCAGTTGCAGTTGTAGATAAAGACTCTGTACCAGCAAATATTACAGTTGGAAAAATAGACACCTACGAAGATGATACAGATTCAGCAACATCTTTAAAATTGGAACTTAAGAATGCAAGATCAATAGTTGGAACAGTATTTGTTGATAATGCAACAGTAAATAAAGACAATGAAAGACTTGGAAATGGTGTATATGACAATGGAGAAGCAACAGTTGCAGGAGTAAAAGTAAGACTAGATGAAATTGGAAAAGATGATAGTAGTTATGATGGAGAAAGAATTTCAAAAGAAGTAACAACTGATGAAAATGGAAACTTCAAAATTGAGGGATATATACCAGGTAACTACAACTTAACTTATACTTGGGGAAATAAGACATATAAGGTTCAATACTATAAAGGAACAATATATGATGAATCAAGAGACCAAAATGACAAAGAATGGTATAAAAAAGATGTAAATACTAGAAAAACAGATGCATTAGATAATATAGATACTAGAAAAACAATAGATGCAGAAATGAGAAAAATTACAAGAAATAATGCAGAAGATGAAATAAACAAGGCATATGAAGGAACATCAGATGTAATAAAAACAACATCAATGGATTCAAAAACACCAGCAATGTCATTTAGTGTAGAATACGAAACAACAATTACAGATGGAAATGATGACAAAGTTGAATTTATAGTTAAAAATGTTGACTTTGGAATAGTAGAAAGAGCAAAACAACTAATGGATATTTCTAAGAGAGTATCTGCATTTAAAATTACACTAGCAAATGGTCAAGTATTAATGGATGCAGAAGTTACAGAAGATGGTAAACTAAAAGGAAGCCATTCAAACTTATCATATATGGGACCAACAAATACAAATGGAATTAACGTAAATGGAATTTTAAGAGCAGAACTTGACTCAGAATTAATAGAAGGTGCAACGGTAGAAGTAACTTATGCTATTAAAGTTACAAATGTAAGTGAAAAAGATTATGATTCACCAAATTATTATCTATATGGTAATAAAAAAGGAGCACAACTTATTAAGAACTCTGTAACAGGTGTAATTGATTACTTAGATGGAAAAATAGTATTTGTACCAGATAATACTTGGGAGAAGAAAGAAAATACATTTATTGAAGAAGTAAATGCTAGTGAAAAAGGAAATACAGATTACTTAAATTCAATTAAAACATATTATACTTCTAAATTACAAAAAGATTTAGCACCAGGTGAATCTAATGAAGTTACATTAAAAGCATCTAAATTATTGACAAGTTCTGAAGATAATACTTTTGATAACAAGACAGAAATTGTTGATGTTACTAGAAAAGATGGAGATATTACAGGTACACCAGTTAAAGTTACATGGAATAATGGTAAATTCTTCTTTGATACAGATAATGCTGAAAAGACAGTAATTATACCAAGTACAGGTGAAAATAGAAACTATGTATTACCTACAGTTATTGGAATTATTGCAGTAGCAATAGTTGGAGTTGGAGTATTCTTTATTAAGAAATATGTTGTAGACAGAAATAAATAATTAGATAGGTAATGATTATTTAATAAATGTGTATACTAATGTAATGCAAAAAAAGAAACAATTGGGATAAAACCTGGTTGTTTCTTTTTTTAAAACATTTTGTTACTTTTTATGGACTGTAAAAGGTAACAATTTTTTTAATTCAAAACCAAAAAAATCGAAAATATATTGCAAAATCCACCAAATTATAATAGAATATAAAGCATAAACAGATAAATAATAAAAGAAAAAATAAATTATATATCACAAAATGTAAAAAACTTTTTTGAAATCACTTTCTAAAAAAGACAAAAAATACTAAGGACAAGTAGTAAAATGATGCTATAAAAGTTTAAGAGGTGGTAAGGATGTTTCAAAATATAAACGAAAACACAATAGATGGGCACAATTACAAAGAAGAAAAAAAGAAAATAGAACTATTCACAAACGTATTTGCAATAAAAAACATACCAATATACACAATAACACTAATGTTATCAATGGTAGGGCTAACAGGCGAAATCTCACCATTCAGTATAAGTATATTAGGAGCATGTATATCAAACTCAGTTCCATTATTAGGGATAGTAGCATGTGCAATAATAGGAAACCTAATAAAATTTGGAATAAGTGGAGCATTATCATTTATACTAACAACACTAGTGCTAATAGTAACAATGTTTTTAATAAAGCCAAAATATAATGAAGACGATGTAAATGAAAAAGTAAATTTAGCAAAAAATATATTTATATCAACAATGATAATACAACTTGCAAAAGTGGGAATTTCAGGATTCACATTATATGACGTATTATCAATAATATGTTTTTCAATAATAACAATAGTATTTTACAAAATATTTGTAAACTCAATAATTGTATTTAGAAACTTTGGAGAGAAAAAAGCATTTTCAATAGAAGAAGTATTAGGAGCAAGTTTAATGCTTGCAATAGCCGTATGTGCATTTGGAAAATTAAGCATATTTGGATTTTCAATAAAAAATATTTTAAGTATATTAATAGTATTAATATTAGGATGGAAAAACGGAGTATTAGTAGGGACAACATCAGGAGTCACAATAGGGGTAACACTAGGTGTAATAACATCATCAGAACCAGTAATGGTGGCTGCATATGCAATATCAGGAATGATATCAGGAATCTTAAACAAATTTGGAAAAATTGGAGTAATAATTGGATTTTGTTTAGGAAATATAGTGTTAGCATATGTTGCAAATGGAAATACAGTAGAATTGATACACTTCAAAGAAATATTAATAGCTTCAATAGGCTTACTCGCAGTACCAAAATCAGTGCAGATAAATATAAAAGAATTTATGGGAAATTCTAAATTTTTGCCAGTGGCACCAGATAGAGCATTAAACAAAAGCAAAGAAACTGCAGAAAGACTAAATAATGTATCTGACACAATCCAAGAAATGGCAAAAACATATAAAGCACAAGAAAAACAAGAAAAAGAAGAACCAATACAATCAAATAAAGAAATATTTATTTCAGAATTACTTGATAATTTAAATGGTTATGAAAATAATATGTTATATGAAGATATGTCAAAGGTAGACGGACCAATAGTTGACGAGATTTTTAAAACATTGATTGACAAACAACAGATAACAAGAGAAAACTTATTAGAAATATTTGCAAAATGCAATAGTTATATTGTAGGATTTGATGACAAAAAAATAAGTGAATACTTAGAAGAAAATATAGCACAAATGGTAAGAGTAATAAATATGTCATATAAAATTAGCAAATCAAATTTTGTATGGCAAAAGAAATTTGAAGAAAACAAGAAAAACATAGAAACACAATTACAAGGAGTTTCTAAAGCAATATCTAATATAGCCGAAAATATAGAAAAAAACATACAAAATGAAGAACAATTTACTAAGCAAAAAAAGCAAATTGTTGAATTGTTAAAACAAAAAGAAATAGAAATACAAGAAATATCAATACAAAAAGAAGACAGATATTTAGTAGAAATTTATATGGAAAAATCAAATATCACAGATATTGATTATATAGAGAAAATATTAACAGACATTTTAAAAGAAAAAATAGTATTAAACCAAGAGGCATCTATTGGGACAAGACTCAACTTTTTATCTGATGACAAATATGTTATGGCAATTGGAAATGCAGAAACCACAAAAGCAAATAGCAAAGTTTCTGGGGATAGTGTGCTTAGCATAAAATTGAAAGATGGAAAATATTTAGTGGCAATAAGTGATGGAATGGGCTCAGGAGAAGAAGCACGCCAAAGTAGTAATAAAGCACTAAAAATGTTAGAAAATCTTTTGGTATCAGGTTTTGATAAAAAGACATCTATGGAATTGATTAACTCAAGTTTAATAAATCAAAATGAAGAAATTTTTGCAACATTAGACATAGCAATTATAGATTTATATAAAGGAAACATTGAATTTATAAAAAATGGTGCGTGTCCAACATACATAAAAAACAGTAATAATGTTCAAGTTATTAAGGCAAATTCTCTTCCAGTAGGTATTATTAATCATGCTGGATTACAAGCCTTTGATAGAGATATTATTTCTGGAGAAATTATGCTTATGTGTACAGATGGTATTTTGGATTCTAATGTTGAATATAAAAATAAAGAATTATGGGTTAAATATTTGTTAGAAGATATTGAAACAAATAACACTAAAAAAATTGCGGATTTAGTTTTGAACGAGGCTATTGACAATGGATATGGAACCGCAAAAGATGATATGAGTGTTGTTGTATGCAAATTTTTAAACAAAACAGAATAGAAAAAGACTGGACAATTTGTTCAGTTTTTTTTTATTCTAGGAAAGTTATCATAGTATGATAACTTTCTGTAGAAGATAAATATGGCAGAAATTAGATTTTGTAGCAGTTTGCACTGCGTACAAAATCTTAATTCTGGCTTTTTGCGTTATTTAACTTGAAAATATGCATGATTTGTGATATATTCTATTGCAGAAAAGTTATGCAATTTTTCATATATTAGAAAAGTTATGCAACTTTCCTAATATATAAAATTACATTAAAAAAGAATGTGAGGAATATAAAATGAGTAGAGGAAGAACAAGGGGAAGAAGATATGACGAAGAACCAAAACTAAACATGAAAAAAGTATTTGCAGTACTAATAGCAATAATAGTAATAATAATGTTTATATTCATAATAAAAGGACTATTAAGCAAAGAAACAACAACAGGAAAAATAACAACAAAAAACTACTTTGCAACATATAAAGACAATAAATGGGGAGTAATAGATTCAACTGGAAATGACGTAATAGACCCATCATATAAGGAAATGATAGTAGTACCAAACTCAAAATTAGCAGTATTTATATGCACATATGATGTAAATTACGAAACAGGAGAATACAAAACAAAAGCATTAAACGAAAAAAATCAAGAGATATTTACAGGATATGACCAAATTGAACCTTTACAAAACACAGACAAATCAAAAAATCTTACATATGACAAGAATGTTATAAAAGTAAAAAAATGCGGAAAATATGGATTAATAGATTTTTCTGGAAAAGAAGTTATACCAACAGAATATGAAGAAATAACAGCAATATCAGGAGTAGAAAATTCATTTAAAACAAAAAAAGACGGAAAATATGGAATAGTAGATAATGAGGGAAAAATAGTAATACAACCACAATATGCAGACATAGACGTATTAGGAAAAGACAATAAAACAGGATTTATTGTAAAAAATGAAAATGGAAAATACGGAATTGTAGACTATTCTAATACAACAATATTAGAAGCAAAATATGACACAATAGAAAAAGTTTATGGAAATGATATGTATGTTGTAACTGTAAATGGAAAACAAAAACTTGTAAAAAAAGACGGTACAGATGTATTAACATCAGGATTTGACACAATCAAACAAGTGTTAGCAAACCAAGAAAATGCAGTAATATTCACAAAATCAAATAAATATGGTGTGATGAGTACAACAGGAAATGTACTAATAGATGCTCAATACGACGATTTAAAAGAAGCAAAAGTTGGAATGTTTATAGCAAGTAAAGATGGAAAATATGGAATTATTAATAGCAATAAAGAAGAAAAATTACCATTTGAATATAGTACAATAACATATAGCGAAAAAGCAGATTTATACATTGTAGAAGATAGCAATTACAATGCTAAAATATTAAATAGCAATTTAGAAACAAAAGCAGAAGGTGTATTTATAGAGCTTAACGAAACAAAAGGATATGTAAAACTAAGAAATAATGACGGATCAAAATATTACAACTTTAAATTTGAAGAAAAAACAGAGTTAGATATATATCCAAATAAAACATTATTCTTAAGTAAAAAAGATGGAAAATATGGATATGTTGATAAAACAGGAAAAGTAATTGTAGATTACATTTATGATGATGCAATGGAACAAAATGATTATGGATTTTCTGCGGTAAAAAAAGACGGAAAATGGGGAAGCATAGATAGCAAAGGAAATGTGGTACAAGAGCCAATATACAACTTAGACGACTATTTATTAATAGACTTTATAGGAAGATGGCATTATGGAAAAGATATAAATATGAATTATTATAATCAACTAGAAAAATAATAGAACACGAACGAGAAAGGGAGAAATAAAATGGAACTAAAGACGAACTATCAATATACATATTTTGTACATCCATTTGTTATAGGAGAAGGAAAATATCAAAAATATATATTAAATTTAATAAAAGATGATAGATTTAAACTAAGAGTATTTGAAAAAAACAAAGATATTGATTTATATAATTATTTTTCACCCAAAACAAGAGAATACCTTTTTTCAAGTTTTTCACATACAGGTCAAAAATTAGAAAAACTAGAAGAACTACCAGAAGAAACAAAATCAGCAATATTAAGCAAAAATCCTTGTACAATATTTGAATATAAATTAAAAGAAGATATACAAGGAAAAGCAACAGAAAAGGGAATATTCTTTAAGGTTAGAAAAATTGAAATTATATGTTTCAATACAGGTATATGCTTTTTTACAATGAAAACAAATATAGAAGAAAGTAACAACTTCTCAGATTTGTTAAATTTCAACTATAAATTTAGAAGTATAAATCAAGAAAATACATTAAGCAATTATGATAAAATTTACTTACAAACAAGCACTTTTGATGATGTAAATAAATTAACAGAATTTATTAAGGGAATAACAGGTTCAGATTTAGAGGCAATGAAAATTGATATAGACACTGAAAAATTCTTAACATATTCATACGTCTGTATAGATAGAGCCGCTTGGAACTCAAATAAAAATTTTGAAAATATAAAATATAACTTTAATAAATATGCTAATTTCTTACCAGCAGATAACTCAGTTGAACTAGAACAAGATGATGTAAAACAATTTTCTGAATGGAAATATGCAAAATTTGGATTTACAAAACAAGGAGTCGTACTATTTACATCAAGCAGTGACATAAACAATTTTACAGAGTTACCAGATAAATTTGAAAATGAGTATTTTTATACATATATATTGAATTTATATAAAAAGATTTATTTGAAAAAATTAGAAACAGAATTTAAAAAATTATCTAATGTAAAAAAAGCAAGAAAGAAATTTATCGATTTTACAAAAAATGTTTGGATACTTGATATAACAACAGATGAGGTTGGTTCAAAAATAAATTTGATAATTGGAAAAACTTTTGAGTTGGATAGATTATTTACAGAAATAAAAACTAAATATGATGTTTTGTATAAAGAATCAAACATTGAAAACAATTCTAAGATAATGCTTGTGGTTGCTATTATTTTGGGAGTATCACTTGTTTTTAATGTATTAAATTATATAAATATTATAAAATAAAATTGATTACTTAATTCGTTTATAAAGCAGTGAACAAGAATGCTTTAAAGGTAACTATTAAAAGAGGAGCAAAATTATATGAAAATTACATGTGGAACTGACATAATTGAAATTGAAAGAGTTAAAGAAAGCATCGAAAATGTTGGAACTAAATTTATTGAGAGAGTTTATACAGAAAAAGAAATTGAATATTGCGAATCAAGAAAAAAACAAAAATATCAACACTATGCAGGAAGATTTGCTGCCAAAGAAGCGGCATTTAAAGCAATTTCAAAAATACTAGATGATAAATATTCTGTATGTTGGAAAGATTTTGAAACAATAAATGATGGGCAAGGTAGACCAAGTATAATTTTGCATAATATTAACACTGAAAAAATTGAAAGTATAGATGTAAGTATTTCACATTGCAAGGAATATGCAATAGCAAATGTAGTAATTTTATTTAAATGATATAAAATCTGGTTTTTATTTTTAAACCAGATTTATAATTAAGGAAGGAATAAAAATGGGATTATTTGATAGTCATAGTCATCTAAATGATGAAAAATTTGATGAAGATAGGGAAGAACAAATAAAAAAAATACGTGAATCTGGTGTATCAAATTTTATTACTGCAGGGTATAGTGTAGAAAGTTCAAAAAAGGCATTAGAAATTGCAAAAAAATATGACTTTATATACACAACTGCAGGGGTTTCACCAAATGATATTCCACAAACTGAAGAAGAATTGTGGAAACAATTAGCAGAAATAGAAAAAATTGTTGAAAAAAATAAAGAAAAAATTTGTGCTATAGGCGAAATAGGACTTGACTATTATTGGAATACAGATAATAAAGAACTACAAAAAAAGGCTTTTATTGAACAAATAAAAATAGCAAATAAATATAATTTGCCAATTGTTATTCATACAAGAGAAGCAGTTATGGATACATTACAAATTTTAAAAAAGAATAAAGTAACGAAAACAGGTGTATTTCACTGTTGTCCACAAAATAGAGAATTAATAAAAGAAGGACTAAAACTTGGATTCTATATATCTTTTGCAGGACCAATAACGTTTAAAAACTCAAAAAATGCAGAAGAAATGATTAATTTAGTTCCAAATGATAGAATATTAATAGAAACAGATAGTCCATATCTTGCACCAGAACCTGTTAGAGGAACTCGCAATACACCAGCAAATGTTAAATATATAGCACAAAAAATTGCTGATGTGAAAGGCTTAACTTTAGAAGAAGTTGAAAAAATAACTTTTGAAAATACAAAAAATATTTTATATATTAGTAAATTATGAAACTTTCCTAGAATATAAATATGGCAGAATTAAGATTTTGTAGCAGTTTGCACTGCGTACAAAATCTTAATTCTGGTTTTTTATCTAATATTTCTTAATGCTTCAATTCTTGCTTCTGTACTAGGGTGTGTTGACCATATGTTAGAAGTTTTATTTTTACCCTTTTCTCCATTTTTCTTAAATGGATTAACAATGTACATATTTGCAGTTGCAGAATTTGCAGACTGTAATTCATTTGGATCACTATCAAGTTTTTGTAAAGCAGAAATTAAACCATCTGGATTACGAGTAAACTCAACTGCAGTACTATCTGCTAAAAATTCTCTTTTTCTAGAAATAGCAAGTTGCATTAAAGTACCAAAAATAGGTGATAATATTAAACATATAAGACCTAACAACATCAAAATACCATTTGCCTTACTATCACTATCTCTATCCTTTGCACCACCCCAGAAAAGAATTCTAGAAAACATATCAGAAAGCATTACAATAAGACCAACAAATACTGAAACAACAGCACTTAAAAGAATATCATAATTTTTGATATGACTCATTTCATGAGCAATAACACCTTCTAATTCGTAATAATCTAATTTTTCTAATAAACCAGTAGTAACACAAATTATAGCATGTTCAGGATTTCTTCCTGTTGCAAATGCATTTGGTTGAGCATCTTCTACTACATATAAATCTGGCTTTTTTGGTAATTCTGCAGTAACCATTAGTGCGTCAAGAATATTAACAAGTTTCAAATCTTCTTCCTTTGTTGCAGGACGTGCATGACAAGAAGTTAAAACAATTTTATCACTATAATAGTAAGAACCCCAGGCACTTGCAATAGAAAAAACTAAAGCAATTACTATAGACAAACTTCCTAAATCTAGTGCATTACAGATATAATATACAATTAAAGTTATTACAAGTATAAAAATTCCAACAATTATACCAGATTCGATTTTATTTTTTTTACTAGTTGCAAACATAGAAAACTCCTTTCTTCTATATTAATTTAAAAAAGCAAAAAGGGAAGTCCATAAGACAACCCCCTTAAAATTCTTATGCATTTTTACCAAAATCAACTTTTACATTTTTTCTTACTTCTGCATTTTCTACTGCAAATAATTCACGAGGTTGGAAATTAAACATTCCAGCAATTATATTTGAAGGGAAAAGTTGTAATTTTTGATTATACATTGTTACACTATCATTGTAGAATTGTCTAGAAAAAGAAATTTTATTTTCTGTATTTCTTAATTCTTCAGATAATTCAGAAAAGTTTTGATTTGCTTTTAATTCTGGATAACCTTCTGAAACGGCCATTATTGTTTTTAATGCTCCTGAAAGTTGATTATCTAGTTCTGCTTTTTCTGCAACTGTTCCAGCGTTTGCCCAAGAAGTTCTTAATTGTGCAATTTTTTCAAAAGTTTCTGACTCGTGTGCTGCATATCCTTTTACAGTTTCAACAAAGTTTGGAATTAAGTCAAATCTTCTTTGTAATTGAACATCAATTTGACTCCATGCATTGTCTACTTTTACTCTAGCAGATACTAATCCATTGTACATTGATATTATTGCAATTACGATTAATACTACTATTACTAATATAATCCATCCCATAGTTTTGCCTCCTTTTTTATTATATACAATTTACAAATTGATAATAACATAATTTGAGTTTTTTAACAAGAGATTTTGAAAATAATATAAAAAATATTCAAAAAAATGTGTACTATTTCCAAGGCTTACAACATATACTATAATGAACCACTTGTAGTTCTAGGCTTGTACAAATTTGACAAAAACAAAAAAATATAGTATAATTAAAATCGATGCCAAAAGGAGGTATTAAAAATTTATGAAAAAAGAAGAAAAAGCTTCAATTTCTATAATGAAAATCATATGTATAAGTATAATATTAATACTAATATCTGGAATAGGAGTAATGGCAGTAAACACAAACTTAAAAGATATTAAAATAGTATTACAAAATGGATATGAGTTAACAGCATTAACATCAAAATCAACTGTTAGCGAAGTATTAGAAGAAAACAATATTGTTTTAGACGAAAATCAAAAAACAATACCAGAAGCAAATGAAGAAGTAACAGCAGGAGCTGTTATAAAAATAGTAGACAAATCATATAATGAAGTTCAAATAGCAAAAGTTTCTGAAGAAGGTGTACAAACAACACTAGAAGACTTATTAAACAATTATGCACCAATCACAGAAAAAGTTGTTACAGAACAAGTAGAGATACCTTATGAAACAGTAACAAAAAATTCAGCAGGTACAAGTACAAATACAACAAATAAAGTGTTACAACAAGGAAAAAATGGACTTAAAGAAGTAACATATAAAATAAAATATCAAAATGACGTAGAAATTGAAAAAACACAATTATCTGAAAAGGTAATAACAGAACCTGTAAACAAAATAGTACAGGTAAATAAAGTAACATCAAGATCAGGAACAACAACAAGAGCAGCTGTAGCTACAGCCGCTACAACAACATCTGGAACACAAGTATATAAAATAACTGCATATTGTTCATGTGCAAAATGTTGTGGAAAAGCAACAGGAAGAACTGCAATGGGAACTAAAGCAACAGCTGGAAGAACAGTTGCGGCATCTGGAAAATTTGCATTTGGAACAAAATTAAATATTAATGGTCATGTATATACTGTAGAAGACAGAGGTGGAGCAATAAACGGAAACAAAATAGATATATATGTAAATTCTCACGCAGAAGCATTGGCTTGGGGTGTAAGATATTTACCAGTAAGTGTTGCTCAATAATAACATATGATTTATAGGAACTCTAGAAATAGAGTTCTTTTTGTATGGATTGAAAAATTATGTTATTATGAAGTTTGCTATTTTTTAGTAAATGTAGTACAATATAAATGTAGTTAATAATAAATATAGGAGATAGATGTATGAAATTAATATCATGGAACGTAAATGGAATAAGAGCATGCTTAAACAAAGGCTTTGCAGACGCATTTAAGCAATTAGATGCAGACATATTTTGTATACAAGAAACAAAATGCCAACCAGAGCAAATAGAATTAGAATTTGAAGGATACACAAGTTACTGGAATAGTGCAGAGAAAAAAGGATATTCAGGAACTGCAATATTTACAAAACAAAAACCACTAAATGTAACTTATGGAATAGGAATAGAAGAACACGATAAAGAAGGAAGAGTAATAACACTAGAATTTGAAAAATTCTATATGGTAGATATTTATACTCCCAATTCAAAAAGAGAATTAGAAAGACTAGACTATAGGCAAATATGGGAAGATGTAATTAGAAAATACTTATTAAAACTAAACGAAACAAAACCCGTGATAATGTGTGGAGATTTAAATGTAGCACATAAAGAAATTGACTTAAAAAATCCAAAAACAAACAGACACAACGCAGGCTTCACAGATGAAGAACGTCAAAAAATGACAGAATTACTTGATGCAGGATTTACCGACTCATTTAGATATTTATATCCAGACAAAGAAAATGCATATAGTTGGTGGTCTTATATGGGACACGCAAGAGAAAAAAATGTAGGATGGAGAATCGATTATTTTATTGTATCAAAATCAATAGAAAACCAGATAAAAGAAGCAAAAATATATCCAGAAATAATGGGAAGTGACCATTGCCCAGTTGGATTAAAAATTTTTTAAGGAGGGAATTAAATGGAAGAAATAAAACAAGGATGGAAAAAAAGAATATCGTGGTTATTAATAGCACTAACTGTAGTAATTGTATATAAGATGTTAGACAATTTTTCAAATGTTACAGAATGGTTTGGAACATTTTTTAGAATACTAAAACCATTTTTAGCAGGATTATTAATATCATATATATTATTTATGCCATGTAAAAAAATAGAAGGGGCATTAGAAAAATCAAAACTAAAATTTGCAAAAAAGAGAGCAAGAGGATTATCAGTAATTGCAACATACATAATTTTTATTTTGATAATAATAATTATAATAAACTGCATTTTCCCAATTTTAAAAGAAAGTGTAGTTGAATTGATTAGCAATATACCAGGATATTATGAAACTTTAGTTGGTAAATATAAAGAATTACCAGAAGATTCAGTGCTAAAAAATGATATTATAAAAGATAAAATGACAGAATTATCAAATATAGACATGAAGCAATTTTTAAGCATAAACAATGAAAAAATAATAGAATATGTAAAAAATATTATAAACATATTCTCAGGAATTTTTGATGTATTTGTATCAATAATAGTTTCAGTATATATATTGTTACAAAGAACAACAATTATGAGATTTTTAAGAAGATTTGCAAGAGCGATGTTTAAAAAGAATACGTATGAAGCAGTAAATAAATATTTCACAAAAGCAAATGAAGTTTTCTTTACATTCATATCAAGCCAATTGTTAGATGCGGTGATAGTCGGAATTTTAACAACAGTTGCAATGCTAATAATAAAAGTAAAATATGCACCTTTAATAGGTTTTACAATTGGATTATTTAATATGATTCCATATATAGGTGCAATTGTAGCAGTTGGAATAGGGATTTTGATTACATTTATAACAGGCGGGTTCGGAAAGGCTATTGCTATGGCTATTGTTGTTATAATTTTACAACAAATTGATGCAAATATTATAAATCCTAAAATAATAGGAGTTTCTTTGGAAGTTAGTCCATTACTTGTTATATTCTCTGTAACAGTCGGTGGAGCATATTTTGGCATAATGGGTATGTTTTTAGGTGTACCAATTGCAGTTGTTATAAAAACGATTTTAAATGATTGGATTGAAAACAAAAATAAATTTAGAGATGAACAAGAAAAATTAATAGAAAAAAATGAATAAAATTGTAAAAAATGAATAATACCGTATAAGTTCTAAAAAGTAATAATTGGAATTGATTTTTTGGAACTTATATGGTATTTATTTTTTATTTATTTTTCTTTTTTCTAACTAAAACAGAAATAATTATTGCAACTAATATAACTGCAATAATTGCAATTAATCCAGGCCAACCTAAAATAGCAACAAATTTGCTACCTAAAGACATAATAATTCCAGCAAGAATTACACCTAGGGCAACAGCGCTTACGCTAGTTTTAAAATCCAAATTTAAGAAACTAGCAGCTAATGTTCCAGTCCAAGCACCTGTTCCGGGAAGTGGTATACCAACAAAAAGTAATAATGCAAAGAAAATACCCTTATTTCCTGCAGTTTCTTTTAATTTTTTTCCACCTTTTTCACCTTTTTCTAAACACCATGTAAAAAATCTTCCAATAATCTTTTTATCTTTTCCCCATTCAAGAACTTTTCTTGCAAATAAGTAAATAATAGGAACTGGCAACATATTAAATATAATTGCTATTGGATAGTATAAAAATATATTTAAACCTAAGCCTTCTGCAATTGGTATGGCTCCTCTTAGTTCTACTATCGGTACCATACTTACAAATGCTACTATTATGTATTTTACAATAAGTGGTAAACTTGACATTTGGTTTTCTCCTTTCAATTTTCGAAATTGTTATTATTAAACATTAAGTATTTTACTATAGAATATAAAAAATGTCTACATATTTTACAAAAAAAGAAAGCCCCCTGCAAAAAAACACAGGGGGTGAAGAGGTTTCTATTATTGCTCCAAATCACGAAGAATTCTTTTGCTATAGCCAAATTCTTCTCCATCAATTTGGAACTGGTTTATTCCCTGACTGAATTTCGATTGATATACTAGTGCAGGGGATACGGGCATAGTATCATTGTAATAATTGTTTACTACAATTTTAGCATTCTCTATTGCCCGGTCGGAGCATTCTCCATTTCGGTACTTTTCCTGAGATTCAGGAGCATAACCTCCACTGAAGAACACATCCTTTAATGTATTCGGATAGTAATTTGATATCATCCGATTAATGACAACATAGCCAATATATTGTTGGCACTTGTCACTTTGTCCGCCACCTTCGGCGTAAATGATTTTAGCAAGTGGATATGTCATATCATAATATGTGTCATCCATACTTGCATAATCGAACCTAACATCTTGCCATCTATCATTATGGCTTTCAATCAGGTCTTCTCTCGAAGGTTCAACGTCTTCTTCTGTATTAACTGATGATGTTACCATGTTGGTATCATTTTTTTCAATTGATACAGTCTGTGCATTGTTAATAGTTACACCGGCTACTGCTGGTATTTTAATTTTAACTACATCATTTTCAGATTCTGTAGTTTGTATACCATCTGCGGCCGTTACGGCTATTTCACAAGTATTAGGGTTCCTTAAACAAACCAGCAAACTGGTGAGTAAAAAGGTACTTGTAATTAACCGTTTTGATTTTTGTTGCATTTTAAATCTCCTTTTCTGTAGAAACCTCTTAATAGTAATAAATGTGAATAAATTTTTATTACTTTAACTAGTATATCATAATTAACATAAAAAATCAATATTATTTACAATTTTTTCCAAAAAATAAATTTGAAAAATGTCTAAAAAACCTTGACTTCCGTAGATGATTTGTGGTATCATATAAAGTGAATTTATACGAAAAATTTAACATTCAGTAAAGTTTAATTCAAAAGAAACAAAATCAAAATACAAAGTTAAAAATTTTAGAAAAGAGGAATTAAATATAACGAAAAATTAAGGATTATAATTTGAAAAAGCAGGCAAATTATAGAACTTAAAAAAGTAATTATATTCTAAGAAGGACTTTTCTTAAAATCAAATAAAATTCAATTCTAAGTGCCAAAAGCACAATCCTAGAATTACAAACTGCTTCAAAAATTTATAAGGAGTGATTTATTTGAAAATTAGAGACATTCAATACGAAAAAGCTTCAAGAAAAGATTTCGCAAAAGTTGGAGATTTTATCGAAATGCCAAACCTAATCAAAGTACAAAAAGACTCATATGATTGGTTCATCAAAGAAGGATTAGGAGAAGTATTAAAAGACATATCACCAATAGAAGACTATTCTGGAAATCTAGTTCTTGAATTTTTTGACTACTACATGGAAGACAAAACAAAATATTCAATCGAAGAAGCAAAAGAAAGAGATGCAACATACTCAACAAGACTACACGTAAAAGTTCGTTTAATTAACCGTGAAACAGGAGAAATTAAAGAACAAGAAATTTACTTAGGTGATTTCCCACTTATGACAGATAGTGGAACATTTATTATAAATGGTGCAGAAAGAGTTGTTGTAAGCCAATTAGTACGTTCACCAGGATGTTACTATGCAGATGTATTTGATACAAAAACAGGAAAAAGAACATATACATCAACAGTTATGCCATTAAGAGGTGCATGGCTAGAATATGAAACAGACGGAAACGACATTTTCTATGTACGTGTTGATAGAACAAGAAAAGTACCAGTAACAACATTATTAAGAGCAATTGGATTAGTAACAGATGACCAAATAAGAGATTTATTTGGAAACGAAGAATTAATTGAAGCAACAATTGCAAAAGATCCAATTAAAACTCAAGAAGAAGCGTTAATTGAAATTTACAAAAAATTAAGACCAGGAGAACTTCCTACAGTAGAAGCAGCAAGAAATTTATTTGATGGATTATTCTATGATAATAGAAGATATGACTTAGCAAAAGTTGGTAGATATAAATTTGACCAAAAATTAAGTTTAGCAACAAGAATTACAGGTAAAGTTGCTTCTAAAGACATAATGGATTCCGAAACAGGTGAAGTATTTGTACAAGCTGGAGAAGTAATAACAGAAAAAGTTGCCAAAGATATCCAAAACTCTGGAATTAATATGGTAGAAGTAACAGTTGGAGAAAGAATTGTAAAAGTTATAGGAAATGGAACAGTTGATATCCACGCAGTTTTACCAACATTAGATTTAAGTGAATTAGAAATAAAAGAAAATGTAAATTATCAAGTATTAAAAAATATAATTGATACAACTGATGAGAATGATTTAGTAAAAACTATAGGTGAAAGAATAGATGAATTAGTACCAAAACATATTACAACAGAAGACATGATAGCATCTATTAGTTATTTATTAGATTTATCACATGGAGTTGGAAAAGTAGATGATATTGACCATTTGGCTAACCGTAGAATTAGATGTGTTGGTGAATTATTACAAAATCAATTCAGAATTGGTTTAACAAGACTTGAAAGAGTCGTAAGAGAAAGAATGACAATTCAAGACTTAGACGTTGTAACACCACAAACATTAATCAACACAAAACCAATAACATCATCAATTAAAGAATTCTTTGGAAGTTCACAATTATCACAATTTATGGACCAAACAAACCCACTTTCAGAATTAACACATAAAAGAAGAATTTCTGCATTAGGACCTGGTGGTCTTACAAGAGAAAGAGCAGGATTCGAGGTTAGAGACGTTCATTATACACACTATGGTAGATTGTGCCCAATTGAATCTCCAGAAGGACCAAACATTGGACTTATTTCAGCACTTTCATCATTTGCTAGTATAAATGAATATGGATTTATTGAAACGCCATATAGAAAAATAGATCCAGAAACACATAGAGCAACTGATATTGTTGAATATATGAGTGCAGATGTAGAAGATAATTACATAATTGCCCAAGCATCTGAACCAATGGACGAAAATGGAGAATTCATAAATGATAGAATTAGAGTTAGATACAGAAATGAAATTATTGAAGTTGAAAAAGACAAAGTTCAATATATGGATGTTTCACCAAAACAATTAGTTTCTGTAGCTGCAGCAATGATTCCATTCTTAGAGCATGATGATGCAAAAAGATCATTAATGGGATCAAACATGCAAAGACAAGCGGTTCCTCTAATGATATCTGAAAGACCAATAGTTGCAACAGGTATTGAATATAGAGCCGCAAAAGACTCAGGAATATTAATTTTAGCAGAAGATGATGGTGTTATCGAAAGAGTTACAGGTGACGCTATTACAGTTAAATATAATAATGGAAAAACAGTAGTACATAAACTACGTAAATTTAAAAGAACAAATGGTGGTACATGTATCAACCAAAGACCTATAGTTAAAAAAGGCGAAATAGTTAAAAAAGGTGATGCCATTGCTGATGGACCAGCAACAAAAGATGGAGAAATGTCACTTGGTAAAAACTGTTTAGTTGCTTTCTCAACATGGGAAGGTTATAACTACGAGGATGCTATTCTTTTAAATGAAAGACTTGTAAAAGAAGATGTATTCACATCAATACACATTGAAGAATATGATTGTGAATGTCGTGATACAAAATTAGGACCAGAAGAAATAACAAGAGATATTCCAAATGTTGGTGAAGATGTATTAAAAGATCTTGACGAAAACGGAATTATCAGAATTGGTGCTGAAGTTAGACCAGGAGATATCTTGGTTGGTAAAGTTACTCCAAAAGGAGAAACTGAACTAACAGCAGAAGAAAGATTATTAAGAGCTATCTTTGGTGAAAAAGCTAGAGAAGTTAGAGATA
>OLVW01000514.1_pt1 | contig 39351 bp, 29 predicted proteins | sample 1673301 | NCBI WGS metagenome assembly OLVW01 (sample SAMEA3178941, study PRJEB25190) | human gut metagenome
GGTCTTGTCTGCAAGGACATCTTCCAGTGCCGTACGGAGCTCTTCCCTTTCATGGATGACGATGCCGTCCACACCTGCCAGCCGCATTCCGGTATACGTGTCAACATTATCACTGATGAGATACATTTTCATAAAAACCGCTCCTTAGAGATTTCCCAGGATCATGAAGGAAATGATCAGTCCGTAAAGGCATACACCTTCTGCAAGTCCTACGAAGATCAGAGATTTACCAAGTACGCTGGAATCTTCACTGATAGCACCTAACGCTGCACTTGCCGCACTTGCAACGGCGATACCACCACCGATACAGGAAAGTCCGGTTACGAGTGCTGCTGCAAGGTAGCCCATGCCTGTGGCGAGAGTCGCACCATTGGCTGCGGCTGTGGCTGCATGGACGCTGTCAGGACCTGCCAGCATGGCAATAGAAGCAATGGCAAAAGCACCGAAGAAGAAAAATGCATTGATACCGATCGTGCGTTTGTACCGCTTTTTGTTCTTTTCACCGATCAGGTAATAGCCGAACGGGATGATAATGCTTAAGATAAGTGCTGCGATAAAAATAATTTTTGTTGCGATAGTCATAGTGGAATCCTCCTGCTTTTTATTAATTTCAGGCTGTTGTTATGCCTGGTTGTTCTTTTTCTTTTTTGTGTACGGGTTAAATGCACGGCCGCTGCCACTGTAGAAACGGCTGAACATTTCATAATATTCCAGACGGAGTACCTGGATGCCGACGATCAGTCCTTCAAATCCGCAGACGAACAGATTGCCGAAAATAACACCGATCCAGTTCGGATGTCCGCTCTCTGCACCTGCCAGTTGCAGTACCACTTCCATGATGGCTGCATGGCTGACGGCAAATGCTCCGATACGGATAAAGGAAATCGTATTGGAAAAATAACTCAATAAAGTTTCAAACATCTCAAAAAATCCCTGAACCACGTACATTCCCGGTCCGGTCTCCATCTTGTCAGCACGCTTTTCAATCCTGCGGGCGAGCGGCTCTTTCAGGAAAATAAGAAGAAGCGGTACTCCGAACATCACTGCAAGAACGATTCCACCCGGCAGAGAATGACCTGTCATGAAAAGAACGATGCAGGTAACTGCTGCCCCGTAGAATATCAGCCCTGCCACGCCGTTTGCATCAAACCAGGTTGCTTCGGTATCTTTGGCACGGATGCCGTTGATAATATGGAAGATCATAGAAATCAGGATGATTCCCATACCAAAAGCAATCGATACGATAAATACGGTATTCAGCTTTCCGATAAACGGTAAGGTGGTCATATGATTGATCGGTCGGATCCATTTGGCTTCTATAATGTCTTCAAATCCAAACACACTTCCAAACATAAATCCAAAGAAGGTGGAGAAGATTCCGGCAAGTGATACGATTCCGGCAAGGTTCATTTTCTTTGTGAAATACAGGATCGCACCGCCGATAAAGAGCAGCAGCCCCTGACCGACATCCCCGAACATGGCGCCGAAGATAAAGCTGTACATGATACCTACAAAAATGGTCGGATCCATCTCACCGCTCTTGGGAAGTCCGTACATCTTGATGAACATTTCAAATGGTTTGAAAAGCTTTGGATTCTCAAGCTTGGTAGGAGGTTCTCCAAAATACTGTTCCCGGTCCTCTTCTACTACGATATAAACCTTGTCATCTCCCTGTGCCTCTTTGATAAATGCATTTGCATCTTCTTCGGACATCCAGCCGCAGAGGATGTAGTATTCTTCCTGCTCGTCTGTCTCGGTTCGTGCCGCAAATTTCCGGATATCAAAGTTATCGGAAAAACGTTCCAGCTGAATTCTTGCACCGAGTAGTCTGGAAGCGTTCTTGCGGAACATCTCCTGACGTTTATCCTTCACTGCCTGGATTTCATCGGTCAGATTCTGGACTTCTTTATCCAGGCTCCGGTAAGCTTCCAGCGGGGTTCCGCCAAAGTCTTCCAGCAGATCGATTTTTTCAAAGTGGAGAGACCGCATGATCGAATCGACCTTTCCTGCATCAGCATCCGATACAAAATAAACGCCATAGACATAAGAGGCATCTCTGGAGCCTTCCAGAAATAATGCATCAATGTCTTCAAGAAGCGCTTTTTCCAGCCGGTGATAATAATCCACATTGATTTTTCCAAATCTTGTGCGGATGTATTTGTACTGCATGATCTCATGCAGGTCAAAATCCAGAGAAGTAAAAGGTTCCAGGACTTTCATACGTGCCTGGATATTCTCTCTCTTTTTTTTCAGTTCTTCTTTTTGCTGTTGCAGATCCATGTAGTCATGATTGGTAGAACGAATCATCTCAAGGATCTCGTCTTCGCTCTGATCAAAGGATGGCTCTGCTGGCATGTCTTTCATATATCCCAGAAACTGTGTCACTTTTGCGAGTGGATCACGGTAAGGGTTCATTTCCAGAAATGGCATCAGATTATCTACTGTCTTGAGCTCCGTGAGTGCATTTTCAAGCTGCATCTCATATTTGGAAAGATACCGGTTTGTCATGCGGTCGATGTCGGCGCGTGGTCCGGTAATGCTCAGGAACTTCATCTTAACAATCATTTCGCTGTTCCTCCTATATAAGTTAATGTCTCACGTGCAGGAAGTCCGTAGCGAACACATTCGAGCACAGTTGTAAGCTTATCAAGCTCCTCCTCTTTCAGAAAAAGATAGGTATTCACGGTTGCGATGGAATAAGGGTTACTTCTTCTGTCTGCCAGGTAGAGACGGTACAGGCAGTCTTTGTAAATCGTCTCGATGGACGCTGGTGTCTGAGTATCGGTGTGACGCAGATAAGGCGTTCTGGTAACCAGCTTTAAAAATTCATCGACAGACGGTGCTTCTACAAGATCCTTCAGCTGATCTACATGAATCCGGTAGTGTATCGGGATCAGCAGTGTGGAAATATCCGGCGGAAGCATGTTGTAATATTTTTTTGCACGGTAGATCCACTGCAGGTTCAGCAGGTCGATCTTTGCTCCGGCATCTCTGGTGAAAATTTCCAGTTCCTTATGCTTCAGAATCTTTTTGCGTTTCTTCCACATGGTTGTAAAATAGTACAGATTCAGTGCCAGATCGTAATCAAAAAGGGTAGGGTTCTCCGCATTTTCCAGACGTTTTAACGGCGCATAGTATTCTGTGCCCTTTAAATTTTCCACCAGCTCACCGATATTCCCCGAAGTGATCAGTTTATCGATGGAGAGATCCGAATATTTGTCGAAGAATATTTTTTTATGATCCAGATCAAAAGGCTTCTGATAGTGGTTGAATACAATACGCAGACAATAGTTGATCAGATTCATCTCGTAGCGCTTTAGATAAAGCTCCAGGAATTTTTTCTGATCCATTCCGGAAAAACGGTACAGGCGTGTATAATCACTGTAAAGTGACTGCACAAGAAGCTTCTCAATCTCACCGCGGTGAAGACGGTTTTCGTCCATATCTGCAAGGACATTCCGATATCCGGGATGTTCTTTGAGATAAGCAGCAACTTCGGTTACTGTATGAAATGCGGCGATATTCTGGAAATCTTCATCAGTGAGCAGTTTCGCCTGCATGGCGCGTACTTTTGTTACGATGCCACTGTATGCAAGTAAATTTCCCATATGCTATCCCTCTATGATACGTCTGACAATTTTCTCGGCATATGCCGTATGCTTCTCTTCAAAATCTTTTTTAAGTTCTTCGATCGCTGTCTGGTTCTTACGGTTCTGCCTTGCAAGAATTTCATCCATCTGACGGTTTAATCCTTTGTGGATATCGTTCAGCTCCTTTTGGGTGTGATCTTCAAGTTGTTTGTCGAACTGATTGCGTTCATTTTGAATGCGTTCTTCCAGTTCTGATTTTTCCAGTTCCGCGTGTTCCACAACAGCTTCGGCTGCGTGTTCGATTTCGGAGAGCTTTTTAACAATATGATCCATTGTCCGACTCCTTTCTTAGAAATTATTTATACATTTTTAATAATGCATACATATTCTACTACTTTAAATTAGAAAAATCTACTAAATAATAAGAGAATATCATAAGAATATTTTATACAAAACTTATAAAATATATTTTTGGGTTTTCAAATATTTCAGAATAGTATAAAATAAATAAGGTTATACATATTTTCACTAAAGGAAGAGAAAGATATATGAGGTTAAGAAATGTACCGGGAGCAGATGCTTATCTGACAGCTCATCCCCTTGTAATTAAAAATGAGACCAGATATCGCGGCACCTGGAAAGAGACTTTTCAGAATCCGGAGAATCCGATCCATATTGAGATCGGGATGGGAAAAGGACAGTTTCTTCTGACACTTGCAAAGGAGAATCCATCCATCAACTATATCGGTATCGAACGTTATTCAAGCGTACTGCTTCGGGCGCTGGAACGCTTTGACAATGACGAGGAATACAAGGATGTCAACAATATTCGTTTTATCTGTATGGATGCGACAAATCTGCCGGAGGTTTTTGCTGTCGGAGAGATTGACAAGATTTATCTGAATTTTTCAGATCCGTGGCCGAAAGCACGTCATGCAAAGCGCAGACTTACTTCCAAGCAGTTTTTTGAACGGTATGACAAGATCCTTGCCTTTGACGGAGTCGTTGAATTTAAGACAGACAACAGAGAGCTGTTTGACTTTTCACTGGAGCAGGTGGAGTTGGCAGGCTGGGTACTTCTGGCGAAGACTTATGATCTTCACAATGATCCGACACTCAGCAGAGGGAATGTTATGACTGAGTACGAGGAGAAATTTTCCGGGCAGGGACATCCGATCCATAAACTGATCGCAATGCGCCAGTAAGACAATTGAATAAAATGCAACAGGAGATCATAAAGGCGCTGAGTGCGTAAGATGATCCCTGGCAATATAAGAGACAGCAGATACGGAGCAATCCGCACATCGGCTGTCTTTTTGCATATATTGTAGAAAGAGGAAGTCAGGAAGGAACAGATATGCGGAAAAAGCATCATTTTCAGAATTGTATGCGGGGGTTTTGCTATAAGAATCCAAGATTTAATAAAAAGCTGATCTGTTTCAGAAATTCTTTTCAGGAAGTCTATAAAATCTTAAACCCGAAATGTGGATGCCACTAATCCAGTCCTTTTTACATAGCCTGAGATGGCAGAAATGAGGAAAGTGTATGGGTATCGCATTGATCACGAAGGATTATGAAAATACAGTCGGAAAGCAGAGGATGCCGGTAATTGTGGAGTTTTACGCATCATGGTGTCCAAAGTGCGGAATGATGTATCCTGTTGTGGAAAGGATTGCCAGCCGGTATCAGGGAAAATGGATTTTCTATAAGATTGATATTGATATATCGAAAGAGATTGCAGAGTATATAGGCATTGAGATCGTACCGACGTTTGTGGTGTACAGAGATGGAAAAATCTGTGGATATACAACCGGAGTTCTTCCAGAAGAAACTCTGGAAGAACGAATCCGGGAAATGTTAAGAAAATAATTGGTGGAATCAATTATTCGTATGATGAATATTTTGCGCAGATTGCATTGACTTGCTATGTTAAAATTCGAATACAGCAACACCGTATGGCGGAAGATCGTAACCAAATGAATATGGTCTTCCATCACATTCCTGTTTCTTTGCTTTATATACTGCCGGGCGGGCTTTTCCGCTTCCGCCATACTGCAATTCATCACTGTTCAGTACCAGGCGGTACTGTTTGCCGCGCGGTACACCGACACGGTACTCCGGTCGTTCGATCGGTGTGAAGTTACATACGAATAAAAGGTTCTTTTTTGCGCCCTTTGAATGACGGATGAAGCTGTAAATACTTCGTGAGCTGTCATCTGCATTGACCCATTCAAAGCCTTCCATGCAGGTATCCTGTTCATACATGGCTTTGTTGTGTGTGTAAAGATGCAGCAGGTCACGGTAGAAATTCTGGAGTGCCTGATGCTCCGGCTCTGCAAGGAGATACCAGTCAAGCTCACGCGCCTCGCTCCACTCGCGGAGCTGTCCGAAATCCTGTCCCATGAAGAGAAGTTTCTTTCCAGGATGTCCCATCATGAAAGCATAACCGACCTTCAGGTTGGCGAATTTCTCAAATCCAAGACCAGGCATCTTATTGAGCATAGAGCATTTTAGATGTACCACTTCATCATGTGATAATACAAGAATATAATTCTCGCTGTATGCATAGGTTAAGGCAAATGTCATACCGTAGTGGTCGCCTTTGCGGAAATATGGATCCAGCTTCATGTATTCGGTAAAGTCATGCATCCATCCCATGTTCCACTTCAGGCTGAATCCAAGACCATCATCTTCCGGTTTTCCTGTTACTTTTGGCCATGCAGTGGATTCTTCTGCGATCATCAGTGCGCCAGGGTTACGTCCGGTAGTAACGGAATTCAGATGCTTGAAAAATTCGATTGCTTCCAGATTCTCATTGCTGCCGTATTTGTTGGCGATCCACTGACCGTCTTCTTTACCGTAATCAAGATACAGCATGGAAGCAACAGCATCTACGCGGAGACCATCGATGTGATAATGTTCGATCCAGAACAGTGCGTTGGCGATCAGGAAGTTCTTAACTTCTGCTTTACCATAATCGAAGATCTTGGTTCCCCAGTCCGGATGTTCCCCTTTCTTAGGATCTGCATATTCAAAGGTAGCTGTGCCGTCAAAGTCAGCGAGTCCGTGTGCATCGCGTGGAAAATGTGCCGGTACCCAGTCAAGGATTACGCCAATCTTATTCTTATGGAAGTAATTGATCATATATGCGAAATCTTCCGGCGTACCATAACGGGAGGTCGGAGCATAATATCCGGTCACCTGATATCCCCAGGAGCCGTCAAATGGGTATTCTGAAATTCCCATCAGTTCGATATGAGTATACCCCATCTTTTTTATGTAGTCTGTAGCTGCATGCGCAAATTCACGGTAGCTGTAGAACCCATCATCTTCACGTCCCGGATGGCGCATCCAGGAACCGATATGTGCTTCATAAATGGAAATCGGTGAGGAATGGAAATCCCATTCTGCCCGGTGCTTCATCCAGACACTGTCACTCCATTTTAAATGGGAGATATCAGCAATCCTTGAGGCAGTTCCCGGTCTCAACTCTGCACTGTTCGCAAATGGATCAGCTTTGTAAAGCTTATCTCCGGTCTGTGTCTCAATACAGTACTTGTAAAGCTGTCCGAGCTGTGCTTCCGGAACAAATGCGGTATAGATTCCAAGTGGTTCCTGACGCTTCATAACGTTTGCATCTTCACTCCAGCCGTTGAATTCACCGACTACGGCAACTGATCTGGCGTGTGGAGCCCATACTGCGAAATATACGCCGGTTTTTTTTCCATCTTTTACAAAATGTGCACCCATTTTTTTATAGATTTCATAATGGGTTCCCTGTCCGAATAAATATTGATCTAATTCGCCGATTCTATAATCAGCGGGTTTATCTGTTGTTACAGTTTTTACAGACTTTTTAGCTGTAGACTTTTTAGCAGCAGTTTTAGCAGCTGCCGGTTTTTTTACAGTAGATTTTTTTACGGCCGTCTTGCGGGTCGTGTTGGTCTGTTGTGCTGTTGTTTTTTTTACTGCCATCCCATTCACCTTCTATCAAAGATATTTAGGAATATTATACTAGAAATAGCGATAAAAAGAAAGAGTTTTGGACAACTTATACACTTCTTATGTAAGATGTCTAAAACTCTTTGTTTATAGTTATCGGTTTTATCTGCATATACAAAAGAACGCGCCGGAAGCGCGTTCTTTGTAGAAATCTTATGATTTAAAATCATCTTCTTTCAGGATGATGTGGTCTGAATTATCAGTGCTTCTTCCAAATACCCGTTTCACAAGATGTTTTACATTTGCTTTCTGGGAATGTGAAATTGCTTCATCCATGATCTCTTTTACTTCTGCAACAGTAACCGCATGATCTTCTCTCTGCATCATATCGATCCGGCTGTATAATGCAAGGATTCCCATTTCATCGATACGGTATCCGTTTTCCTTAGCATAGGTCTGACCGAATGTAACCAGTTCATCATTGATGAATACCGGAAGCTCCAGTCTGGAAGTAAATTTACGTTTGAATTCGCGATGGGATGCAAACATTCTTTCCAGCGGTTTCTTCTGGTCTTCCAGAAGGAAGAGAAGTTCGCCGGTCTGTTCATCCATCATGTCATTCAGTTCACGGATGGTTCTGTCATTCATCTTGGAAGCTTTTTCGATGATCAGTGCGCCACCGTTCAGCTTATCGATGATACTTCCGATGTCCTTTTTGTTCAGAGAATCACCGGTTACGATTGCAACTTTACCTTGTTTGAGTCTGCGCTGTTTCTGGATTGCTTTTACAATATCAACTGCGAGGACTGTTTTTCCGCTTCCCTTGCGACCAAGGATCAGGATGTTGCCTGTGCGGGAAGTTCCATAACGGTTACGGCAACGTTTGTCGTTATCAAGGATTTCAACAAGCTGTTCACTGACACCACGGATCGGTACAAAGTAAGAGAACAGCTGCTTCTGCTCTTCCGTAAGTCCAAGCTTCAGTCCAATCTCACTTGTTGCACTCAGATCGTAACGACCCTGTACAACGAATCCGGTATCGAATTTACCCATGCGTTCAGTGATTTCATCTTCTGACGGTTCTTCGATTTCAAGAACTTCGTCAATATCAGGAGTTGGCGCTGATTTTGAAGTTTCTTTCTTTGGCTCAGGAGCCGGTTTCTCGTCAAATTCAAGATCAAGATAATCATCACTGCTATCTAATTCTTCTTCATCTTCAAAGGAATCAAGGTCTGCAAAATCACTATCATCTTCGTCAGAATCATGATCATCGATATCGAGAGCAGATTCTTTTTCAAAATCAAAATCCTCTTTATGATCTTCATCTAATTCATCATCGATCTGGTAGTCATCTTCGTCTTCATCCTCGTATTCTTCCTCATCGTCATACTCGGAATCGTCTTCATCCTCGTATTCCTCGTCATCGTCATATTCGGAATCATCTTCATCTTCGTATTCCTCGTCATCGTCATACTCGGAATCGTCTTCATTTTCGTATTCCTCGTCATCGTCATACTCGGAATCGTCTTCATCCTCGTATTCGTCGTCGTCGTCATACTCGGAATCATCCTCATCTTCGTATTCCTCGTCGTCATCATACTCGGAATCATCCTCATCTTCGTATTCTTCGTCGTCATCATACTCGGAATCATCTTCATCTTCGTATTCGTCGTCGTCGTCATACTCGGAATCATCTTCATCCTCGTATTCCTCGTCGTCGTCATCCTCGGAATCGTCTTCATCCTCGTATTCAGCTTCTTCATCGTAAACCGCATCCGATTCATCATCTTCTTCGGAGTCAACGATTTCTTCAAAATCATTTTCTTCCGGCTCTTCCTCGTCAGTGTCTGAAGCTTCTTTGGATGAATCTTCCGGGCTTTCAGTCGCTTCATCCTCTTCATCATCAACGAAATCTTCAGCATCTTCATCGGTGATTTCAGGCTCTTCACCATTTTCAAGCTGTTCCATCAGTTTGCGGATATCATCAGAAAGGATTGGTTTTGTAGCTCCAAGAACTTCCTCTTCTTCTTCTTTCTTCTTTTCGCGCAGGGCTTTTTCTTTCTCAGCTTCCTCCTGGCTCTTTTCAAGAATCTTTGCATTTTCACGCTGGGTTGCTTCCCAGTTGGCAAGAATTTCTTCAATCTTCATCTTACCGGTCATCTGTGAATCGTCTGAAGCAGATTCAGGAGCAACTGCACCACTTGCAACGGCAACACCAGCTTTCAGGGCATCTGAAAGGGAAGCACCGGAAATGGTTGTGGAAATATCGGAAGTGCTTCGAATCCGGGGCTTTGGCTGTGACTCAGCTTCTGGTTCGGAAGCATGTGTCCGGGCCATTGGCTCTGGAAGATCCGGAAGATCAATACTGTCTGTGACATGTACATCTTTGCGGACCTTGCCTGCAATTCGTGGATTCGGTGCCGGACGTTCTTTGGATTTTCGGAAGGAAGGTTTTCTCTTGGAAGAATCCTTACGGCCGATACCATCATTTCGATGATCGTATTTTTCCTGCTGAAGTGGAGTCAGCGGTTTGTATTTCATTTTAAGTTCCATTGCCTGGTATACATAAGTACCTTCGCTGAACCAGAGAATCAGATCATCACATTCATCAAGACATTCGGAAGTCATACCAGCTTCAGCGTATAATCTGGCAAGTTCATATGCCCATTTTTCAACGTATTCAGAATGCTTGAAATCTTCAAGAGCTTCAATCTGTTCTTTGACTGGCGCTTTCTGTGCTTTTAAGATCTTATACCGGAGAATGTACTGGTTTGGATCTTTCGGAGCAAGCTTGACAAATTCTTCGTAGCAATCAGCTGCTTCATCGAAATGTCCCAGCTTCAGAGAAATAATTCCCAGGCGGTATACAACCTTTCTGCTGGAAGGTGCTTTATCATACGCAATAAATAAGGTATCACGTGCTTTACCAAGTTCCCCCGCATTTTCATAGATTTCGCTTACGGTAGAGAGCATGGCGGTATTTTTTACTTTACGCCAGTCGATCGTATCTGCAATCGACATCGCTTTCTGGTAAGACTTCTGTTCGGCATACGCAAGCATCTGCTCTGTCTTTGCGCGATATTCATATTTATCCAACGTTTCTCACCTCATATGATTATTATTAATTATTTTACTTTTCCTCAGTAAGTCTGACTTTTGTACCAGAAACGGAAAACAAAAGTCTTATAATTTTACTTACTAAGTGTATCATAGAGCGTTGTCAATGTCAAAAATTACGGCTGATATTTTTCAGAAATGTTAAAAAAATATTACAAAAAATTCACAAATTGGGAGCTGGTAACAGAAAAAAAAGGAGACAGCCATCTTTTGAATGGCTGTCTCGGAATATTCAATTGTAATTTTTTATTTTATAATTTTTATTTTTATATCGGAGGAATTAAGTAATTCTTATTCCTGTAAGTTCTTTGAGCATTTCATATGATATTCAGATTTTATAAAATTTATAAAAATGGAATCATATGAATCGATTTTGATCAATTCTGATCGTTCGTTATTTTATATAATCAGGTAATCCAATTTTGGTATTTATCAGCTTTCTCGTCACTGTTAAATTTACTTATCAATGAATGTTTCTTTACACATTTTCTGATCTTGAATTACTGTGGTATTTACTTCAATATGTCAACAAATGCTGAATCTTTTTATATCTTATAATCGCTTCCGGTTTATCTACTACTCCGACCTTTTTTATCATTAACTTTTCTCTTACCGGATTATAATCTATGGTTAAGGCTCATCTCACAGGAATTTACATTTGCCATACCATTAACATATTGAGTTTTAGATGATGAAATATCCAACGGTCAAAGCCTCCTTCCTTTCGTTCTCGTTCCAAAATTTTATCCGGATATTCTTTTTCTCTTATACTTTTTTCTGTTCAGAAGTCAGATATCAATTTTCTCTTATTATTATAAATTATCAATTTAAAAAATTGTTCTCTACACACTCCACTTACAAAACGCTCATAACCAAAATGTATAGTTGCTTTTTAAAAACTTTCTAACCTTCAAATAACAATTATTCTTGTTACCCTTTTCTGATCTGATTCTTCATCTTATACTCTTGACGAGTATATATGAAACTATGTAACAGATTAAAAAAATATCTTTTTGAAATTCCCTTTCTCGTCAGGAACTTCTTTTCTTTTGGATTGACTTAATAATAACACCCAAATGCTTATTTGTCAATATAATTTTAAAATAATTTTTATAAAATTAGAAATAATTGAAATTACAATATATATATCAGAAAATTCAAACAATTATAAATACGATTAGAAATAGTTATAGCCATTTGCAATATATTCGGGGTTTTGCTATTGTTTCCGCCCATAAATGCATGATACACTAAAAAATAGATGAAAAATACAGGCTATGGCATTGGGATAAAGAAAGGAGACCTACAGATATGGGAGGATTTTTTGGCGTTGCATCAAAAGAAGCATGTAATCTGGATCTTTTTTATGGAACAGATTATCATTCGCATCTTGGAACCCGCCGCGGAGGTATGGCTACTTACGGAAGTGATGGCTGGAAGAGAGCGATTCATAATATTGAAAATTCGCCGTTCCGTACAAAATTTGAAAAAGATGTTGATACAATGAAGGGAAATATTGGAATTGGATGTATTTCAGATTATGATCCACAGCCAATTCTGATCCAGTCGCATCTGGGGTGCTTTGGAATTACGACAGTAGGTAAGATCAATAATGCGGATCAGCTGATTCGGAATCTTTATGAAAATGGACATACACATTTTCAGTCTATGACCAATGGACAGATCAATTCTACAGAGCTGGTTGCGGCATTGATCTGTAAAAAGGATTCGTTTGTTGAGGGAATCCGTTATGTGCAGTCAGTAGTTGAAGGCTCGATGACGCTTCTGCTTCTGACAGAGAATGGAATTTATGCAGCCAGAGACCTTCTCGGACGTACACCGGTTGTGATCGGAAAGAAAGAGAATGCATACTGCGTTTCCTTTGAAAGCTTTGCATATATCAACCTTGGATACACAGATTACAAAGAGCTGGGACCTGGAGAAATCGTCTACGTGACACCGGAATCTGTGGAGACTGTAAGTCCTGCATGTGAAAAGATGAGAATCTGTTCGTTCCTGTGGGTATACTATGGATATCCTACTTCTTCTTATGAAGGGGTTGGTGTAGAAGAAATGCGTTACAACTGTGGAAAGCTTTTAGCACAGAGAGATGACCATTCGATCGACGTGGATATTGTTGCAGGAGTTCCGGATTCGGGTATCGCTCATGCGATAGGCTATGCAAATGAATCAGGTATTCCGTATGCAAGACCATTTATCAAATATACTCCGACCTGGCCAAGATCCTTCATGCCGACAACACAGAGTCAGCGTAATCTGATCGCCAGAATGAAACTGATCCCGGTACATAGTCTGATCGAAGACAGGAGCCTGCTGCTGATCGATGATTCTATCGTGCGTGGCACACAGCTCCGTGAGACGACAGAGTTCCTGTATCAGAGTGGCGCAAAAGAAGTGCATGTCCGCCCGGCATGTCCACCGCTTTTGTACGGATGCAAATATTTGAACTTCTCCCGTTCCAAATCAGATCTGGATTTGATCACAAGAAGGATCATCCGTGAGTGGGAAGGCGACAATGATGTCAATGTACTGAGTGAATATGCGGATCCGAACAGTGACCGGTATGCAGCAATGCTGGAGGAAATCCGCAAGAGACAGAATTTCACTTCACTTCGTTATCACAGACTGGATGATCTGATCAAATCAATCGGGATTGATGCATGCCAGGTATGTACCTACTGCTTTAACGGTGTGGAATAACAGGTAAATGAAAATATAAAACAGGTGTCCACGTAAGTATATCTTAGTGATATATCCCAGTGGGCACCTGTTTTTGTGTATACGATGAGCCAAGTGCAGATTTGTGCTTGCACAAGGATCTGCATTTGGCGAATGTACATCATCGAGCTGTTAAGCGAGATGATGTACAAAGTATAAGAATCGAGTAGGAGTCAGCCTACTCGATTATATACGATTTTGGTGTATACAATGATGTGGAATGGTGTACAAAGTATGCGGAGCGGCAGCTCCTTCTGCAAAGCTGCACTATAGCAGCAGATCATCTATCTTCACATAGTCTCCCATCCGGTATGCTTCAATTGCATTTCCATTGATCACATAGAACTTTTCGTTTGCATACACACCGCGGGTTCCAAGATAAGAATTACCGTTGACTTCCTCCTGCATCTGTACCTGGAAGCCCTGATCTTTATCGTAAGAAAGGATCACATACTGGTTGGCAGATCCGGAAAGCGGAAAGCCGATCAGATTCTTTTCCGGATCAACCAGTGCTGCACGGTAGTCAGAAAAAACATCCGAGTAATAGTACTGATCCAGTGTGTACTTGCTGACTTCCTTCACATCCGAAGGATCACTGATATCAAACATGGAGATCTTTACCCCGTTTGTAATGCCATTTTCATCGGTATCCATACCGATGCCAAGAAGCAGGTTATCACTGTAAAAATGCAGGTATTCCGAAAAGCCGGGAATTTTCAGCTTGCCAAGGATCTTCGGATTCTCCGGATCGGAAAAGTCTACGGAGAATAAAGGATCTGTCTGTTCATAAGTTACAAAGTAACCGGTATCGCCGAAAAATCTTGCGGAATAGACCTGTTCATTTTTGGCAAGATCCTCGATCTTACCGATTGTTTTCAAATCTGCATCCAGCACATAGACTGAATTGGACTGTGAAGAGCTTCCGACATTATGCGTAACCGTTGTCACCAGCCGTAACGTATTGTCATACTCATCAATGCTGAAGGAATCGTTCAGATATCCTTTTACTTTGCCCTGGGCAGAGCCGGAAAGTTTTCCTTTATTGTAAGACAGCTTGCGGAGGATCGTCTGATTCTTTGCCGCAAGATTATCTGCGAGGATACTGCTGTTCGCATACTCGTAAATATAAATGTTGTTCTCACTCACATAGACTTCGCCATTCTCAGACATGACTGCTTTCTGGTCTGCTGCCTTATCCGGACTGGAAGCGGAAACGGAGCTGACAACAAGGTACTGATCTGCTGCATGGTTCGTCGGGAGATAGATATCCGACTGCTTCAGAAGATTGTCACCAACAAGCGGAACATAGGAAGGATAATCTTTTTTGGTGATCGTATCGTAAATATAATAGTCGCTGAATACATACAGATATCCGTCTTTAAAACGTGAAGTGCGGTAGTAACCACTCTGATCCACGGTTCCGATGGATTTCGGATTGTTGATATCTGCCAGATCATAAGTCTGGATACGGGTACAGCTGCCGCGATACAAGGTTTTACTGTCAGAATCAACCTGCGTGTTCTGCATGTTGCCAAGGACAAAAAGCTTCTGGTCACTCAGGTAAAATTCGGATGCCTGAAAATTCTCATTCAGCGAAATACCGGAAACAACCTTCATCTGATCAGATCGGATATCTACAATGGAAATTTCCTGTGAGTTTGCTTTCAGTGTATAAAGATAACTTCCATCCGTTTTTACAATGTCTGCTTCACCGACGCCTTCTGTGCGGACGTTGGTATCGGAAAATGAAGTATCCACAGCACGTGCAGAGGCTGTTGAAGAATCCGAAGAGGAGCTGGAACTATCGGTGCGTGCACCACTGTCGGCTGTTTTAGTTGAATACATGACAATTCCGCTGTCAGTTGAACTGGTAACAGATGAAGAATCCAACTCATCCTGATAAGATTGCAGGTATGTGTAGACTTCATCATAATCGGTTGCCGTCTCTAAAGTATCGGAAGAGGCAAGCTTACCGGAGGATGTACCGATTGAAGAACTGCCTTTTGTGGAAGAAGTGGCTGAGTCTGAAGAAAGATTCTGCTGGCGGATGTGGGCGCCAATGCCGACAACCAGTACCAGTGCGGCAGCAATAAGTCCTCCGCGCATCCGGTGGCCGCGGGAAAATCCATGCTTTTTCGGGATATGTCCGGAAGCCTGAGTGCTGTTATGCTCTTCCAGCATTTTCATAATCTGATCCGGTGCAAGGCTTTCCGGAACAGGAGTTTTTTCCGTAGATTGTTTTATTTTATCCAGTATTTCTTTTTCGTGATCTGTCATATGAAACACCTCCTATTACTCTTTTATCCTACTCTTTCAGAAGCCAGCTCATCTTTTCGAGGGCACGCTTTCTGCGGGAGCGGACTGTATTCGGGTTCAGCCTTAGCATTTTTCCGATCTCTTTACTGTTGTAACCGCCATAGACGGATAAGCCGATAATCAGCTGATCGTCTTCATCGAGAATAAGAAAAGCACGCTCGACATCTGTGCGGAGTCCGTCACAGTATGTGGCAGAAGCATGATCTTCTTTCAGCTCGGTCTCGGTCCGTTCACGGCTCTTTAACTTCCGGCGGCACACATTTGCCAGAATCTGAAAGATCCAGGAACGGAATGCTTCTTCTTTGCGTAATTTATGTATGTTCTCATAGGCGGAAAGAACGGCTTCACTGACGGCGTCTTCTGCATCCTGCGGATGATGCATCATGCAGAGCGCAAAACGATACAGATCCTGATAAACCGTCTTATATAATTCTTTAAATGCAATTGCATCGATCATAAAGTCCCTCCTCTCATAACAGGTTCTTTGTATATAAGAGTATAAAAAAGTCGGAAGTGTTGCAAAAAGGGACAGAAAAATTTCCGTCCCTTTTAAATCATATCATTGTCTGAGAAAAATTAACCTCTGTAATAATTGATCAGACATCCTTTGAGGATGATCTCACGTTCTGCATCCGTCAGATCACCGAGCTTCAGATCGATCTCCTTCAGATCATCGCCTACGACATAAGCCTTGATTGTGGAAGCTTTATCTTCTACTGCTTTGCGGATATCCGGCACGAAGAGATAGTCACCGTTCCTGAAAGAAAGCTTTGTGTGTTCCTCTTCGGTAATAAACGGAAGCATGCCCCAGTTGATCAGGTTCGAGCGGTAACGTTTGGTTGCGTACTCATTCGCGATATTCGCCCAGCCGCCGAGGACCTTCTGGCAGGAAGCAGCCTGCTCACGGGCAGAACCATCACCAGGTTTGACCGCGAAAATGGTACTTCCGACACCGATATTTCCTTTGCCGACTTCCGGATAAGACTTCTGGATTGCTGCCATCACCGGTTTTAATTCATCCAGTACATCCAGTGGACAAGTACCTGCTTCAATCGCTTTCTGGGCTTTCTGGACCTCTTTCGCGCGTCCTACATAGGCAGGATCCTTTCTGGAAAGTGCAAATTCAGCAAGTCCAAGCGGGTTGGAACGATAAGAAGAAGTCTCGCCGGACGGGATCAGTTCGTCTGTCGTTGTAACCGGATCGTGGATCTCAGATACGACCTTCAGGATCAGGTTCTCAGGAAGAGCGCTCATTGCCGGCCAGTCTTTGATGTTCGGTCCGAATTTGATCTCAACCGAAGGATCAGCAACGCCGTGGCTGTCAAATACACGGTTGGCGTAAATTCTGGAATCAAAGTGGTAGGTCGGGTTCTTGTATTCAATATCAAAATCTGTTGCCGGAGTAAGGAAACCTTTGTTTGCAGCAGTTGCGGCAATGGAACGTGCATCCATAAGGGCAACAGATGCGATCTGTCCACTCTGCAGCTTGCTTCCTTCACGGTTCGGGAAGTTACGGGTAGAGTGACGGATGGAAAATGCATTGTTTGCCGGAGTATCCCCTGCACCGAAGCACGGTCCGCAGAAGGCAGTCTTCACGATCGTACCGGCTTCCATCAGGTCAGCAACCGCACCATTTTTCACAAGCTCCATGTAGATCGGTGTACTTGCCGGGTAAACACTGAAGGTAAATTCATCTGATCCGATGTATTTGCCACGGATGATGTCTGCGGCAGCACAGATATTTTCAAAACCGCCGCCGGCACAGCCTGCGATGATACCCTGATCGACATAAAGTTTACCATTTACGATCTTGTCCTGAAGAGAGTAATCCACAGCACCGTCCAGGCTTACCAGCGCGCGCTGCTCTACATCGTGGAGAACATCTGCAAGGTTGGCATTGACATCCTCGATGGTGTAGACATTGGACGGATGGAACGGCATGGCGATCATAGGCTTGATCTCGCTCAAATTGACGTATACAAGACCGTCATAGTAAGCGACTGCGCCAGGTTCCAGTTCCCTGAAGTCATCACTTCTTCCGTGGATATCGTAGAACTCTTTGATCTTGTCGTCGGTTCTCCAGATAGAAGAAAGGCAGGTTGTCTCTGTCGTCATAACATCGATTCCGATACGGAAGTCTGCACTTAATTTGCCAACGCCAGGTCCGACAAATTCCATGACCTTGTTATTGACATAGCCATTGCCGAAGGTTGCGCCGATGATTGCAAGGGCAACGTCCTGCGGTCCGACACCTTTCACCGGTTCGCCGTCCAGATAGATTCCGACAACGCCCGGCATCTTGATATCATAAGTCTTGTTCAGAAGCTGTTTTACAAGTTCCGGTCCGCCCTCTCCCATTGCCATGGTACCGAGTGCACCATAACGGGTGTGGCTGTCAGAACCAAGGATCATCTTGCCGCCGCCTGCGAGCATTTCACGGGCAAACTGGTGGATAACGGCCTGATGAGGCGGAACATAGACACCGCCGTACTTCTTCGCACAGGTCAGTCCAAACATGTGGTCATCTTCATTGATCGTACCGCCGACTGCACACAGAGAGTTATGGCAGTTGGTCAGAACATAAGGGATCGGGAATTTTTCCAGTCCGGATGCTCTTGCAGTCTGGATGATTCCGACAAAGGTAATGTCGTGCGAAGTCAGCTTGTCAAATTTGATCTGAAGCTGCTGCATATTACCGGAAGTATTATGCGCACTTAAGATCCCATAAGCCATTGTCTCTTTTGCAGCAGCTTCTTTTGTTGTCTCAATCCCTGTCTTGCTTTTTACGGCAGCAAGTGCATCGGGTGCATCTGCAATTACCTCAGTACCGTGTAAAAGATAGGCACCGCCTTCGTATAATTTCACCATATCATGTCCTCCTATTTTCTGTTTTCTATGAATTTCATGTGGTCTGCGACCATCAGAGCAATCTTAAATGTCAGGGCGTCCTCAAAGACTCTGACATCCAGCCCGGTCTGCTTCTGGATCTTCTCCAGCCGGTAGACGAGCGTATTCCGGTGGACGAAAAGCTGTCTTGCTGTCTCCGAAATATTCAGGCTGTTTTCAAAAAATTTATCAACTGTGGATAAGGTTTCTTCGTCAAACTGATCAACGGTATTTCCGGCAAATACTTCTTCCAGGAACATCTCGCATAAGGAAACGGGAAGCTGGTGGATCAGCCGTCCGATACCGAGTTCGCGGTAGGATAAAATATTGCGTTCCGGATAGAAGATACGTCCCACATCCAGAGCCATGCCTGCTTCTTTGTAAGACTGTGAGACCTCTTTGAGCTCAGGAATGATGGTTCCGAAGGAAAGCCGGACATTGACCATAGCTTCGGTGTTGATCGCATTCACCAGCATATCGGCAGTCGAACGGATCGTATCATAATCATCCGTACTGTCAAGGGACTTGATCAGAATAATATGTCCCTCATCTACGGCAGTAACAAAATCGCCGGTTCCCGAGGAATAAATCCCACGGATCATATCCAGGACGATCGTGTCATCCGGATTCTTCGGTTCGATCAGATAGACGACTCTGCGCTGCTCCACTGTAATACCAAGCTTTTTCGCCTGATTGTAGATATCTACGAGAAGCAGGTTATCCAGGAGCAGGTTCTGGATAAAACGGTTACGGTCAAGACGTTCGCTTCCGGATCTTAAAAGGCTCTCCAGCTGGCAGACACTTAAGCGTCCGCTGGTATGCACATCAATCTCATTATTGTGCTCGATCACGAAAATATAAGTCAGTTCATCATCATCATAAACCGGGAACAGACCATAGCATTCATCCAGGTGCTCCTCCGATACGCCGGTAACCTCCAGCTCTTTTAAAAATGAGCAGACAGCTTTTTTTACTGCAGGCTTCTCCTTACCTACAGCTGCAAGCATCACTCCGTCTGTGTTCCAGATGGAACAGTTACACTCGATGATATCCCCTATTTCATTGATTGTTCTCTGTAAAATCTGGTTGGATAACAATCCGTTCACCTCTCCATTCTTTTCAATATATGACAAATGGGAGAATTGTGAAATTCCCCCATCTTCTTCTGACAATACAATCTGATATTATTTTAGCAAATGTTTTACACTTTAGCAAGTTAAAATGAAAAACGTTCTCTCTTATTCGTCTTCGTCATCGCGTCTGTCAAGCATGGCAGCAACGATTTCAAGAATCACAGCAAGACCGATGATGGATGCGGCAGCAATCTTTCCGGCAGTGCCGGTTGCAGCCTGTGCGATACCGCCGACAACCGGCACAGAAAGCTTTACTTTTCCGATGTAGTTGTTGTAAGGGATCGGATTCATATCTTTTTCCTCATTGGCATCCCCTTTGGTGATAAACTGTCCCATCGCCGGGCTGTTGGATACTACGCGGTGGGTGATGATCGAGCCGTCTGCATTGTTGCTGTAAAAAGCAATGACATCATCTTTGACGATCGTGTCTGGTTCTTCATACCGGACATAGACCAGGCTTCCCGTCGGGATCGCCGGTTCCATGCTCCCACTGATCACGGTGTATATCTGAAAACCAAAAGCTTTCGGAAGCGTCAGCGGAATACAGGCAAGAATCAGTACTGTCAGTAAAACAGTGCCCAGTGCACTGCAAAATGCAGCCACCGGGCTTTTCTTTTTCTTCGTTCTCTTCAAAAAAGACTTCTCCTTTAGTGCCGCGCTTTTTTATTTTGCACGTTTTTTCAAGAATACGATCAGTCCTGCGAGAGCTGCTACCGCAACAACGATAATGCCGATTCCTGCTGCGATCGGAGTCTTGCTCGTCTTGTCTTTCGCATCGATATTTCCTTTTGGAGTGTCTTCATCATCCAGATCTACTAGAGACTTTGGTGTCTGTTCATCCTCAGATGTTGCAGTATCTTTATCTTTAGCTGTCGTATCCTGAGAATCGTTATCTGTCGTTGTACCATCGGTTGTACCGGTTGTGGTTCCGTCTGTTGTGCCACCGGTAGTTCCGGTTGTAGTTCCACCGGTAGTTCCGGCAGTTCCACCGGTTGTGCCGCCTGTCGTGCCACCTGCTGTACCGACATTACCGGTACCTGTGCCAGGAGTTGCGGTTCCAGGAACTGTTGTTGTGACGGTAGTTGTTGTCTCAACGATACGGTCTGTAGCTCCCGGTGTGTAGGTAAACGTAAATACATTCTCAGATTCATTATCACTCAAAGTCTTCGTAAGTGCAAGAGCATCCGGAATATAATTTTCAACGTAACGGTAAGCAACGACCGGCTTGTCGCCGACGTTTCCGTAGAAGGTCTGGCTCTCTGCCAGTGATTTACCGGATGCATCCTGATAATTTACGGTATAGGCAACCATGTTGCCTTTGATTCCATAAGCGACTACATAGTCGGCATCACCTGTGACGATAAAAGCAGGAGCATCAAGTCGTTTTGAACTTGCATTATCACGTCCGCTGAGGCGGATTCCTTTGACATAATATCTATCGTCTGTTACCTGAATATTGTACAAAGCAGTATTGTCAAAAGAAAATTTAGATCCATAAGAAATGTCAGATTTTTCAATTTTGTTCTGACCATTGATGGTTCCTTTGTTACCTGCGGATAATGTTACCTTGTAGGTATACGGTGTAGTATCATCTGCCATAACGCTCATTGTGGATGCACCGAGTGTCATGGATACAGTCAGAAGAGAAACCAGTAATCTTTTCCATTTTTTCATCTGCTTACTCTCCTTTCTGTCTGCGTCTTTTTGTGTTCTTATTGAGTGTGTAGATACCGTATGCAAGAAGGATCAGTCCACTGATGAGTGCAAGCAAACAGAAGAGAAGAATTCTTGCGGTATCACCGGTCTTAACGGTGTTGGTTGTCTTAACAATCTTATTCTTGGTGATGGTTTTGCCGGCTGAAACCTTTTCTACTGCAAAGTTCATGCGGAGCTTTGCGAGTGTGAGCTGATAACCGTTGCCCTGTGTCTCACCTTCAACACCGACGGTAAGGTGTACCGTTCCGGTATTATTGGAAGCAAGTCTTCCGAGGTAGAAATATTCTTCGGTTGAGCTATCAATCTGCTTCAGACCTTCTCCGGCTTTGGAAGAACCTTCCCCTCCGACAGTTGAGCTGTCATAGAGTACCTTTTCGGCATTGTCACTTCCAATATAGGTCAGCTTGTATTCGTAAGCACCACCCTCTGCGGAAGACTGTGCATCCTCCAGCGTCTGGATCACTTCGTTGGTCATGTACCAATCGGTATCCGTACTGTCGGAGTTCTTAAGCTGAACCTTGAGCTCGATGCTGTCACCCGGCTGGATATTTGCCAGCTCGTCAGTCACATCGGAGCTTTTAAAATTACTTTCCATCTTGCCGCCGGTGAAATTAACCTGCCATCCGTCGGCTCCCTGATAATCCTTTGCAAATGCAGTTGTGTGTACCCCTGCTGCCATTATCACTGTCATGGCGAGGCACAAAATTTTCTTTTTCATACTCTGTACCTCCCTACTGTAAGCTCATTGTTGTTTCGTCGTCTGATACATTCACGTCCACGCCCCAGGCACTCTTGATCGCGTCCTTTGCGTTGTGTGTCTGAACTGCATCCACCTCTGCGTCAATGTGGAAGGTGTAGCCATTGTACTTGTAAGTATAAGTGATGGTTTTACCTTTTTCAGATTCTTTTTCAGATTCGGGTACAGGCTTTGTTACATCCGATGCAATCGAAGGATTGATTCGGAGTGTATCCGATAATGCCGGTGTCGGTTTACCCGCTTTGAGAGCTTTGGTATAATAAAGAACGGTACGCTCTCTCGTGGATTGTGCATCTGCAACCTGCCATCCGTTGTCTGTGAGGAAGTTCAGCTCGATCAGATCCGGTGAAAGGTTCGTGTTCTTATTGCCTTTTTCGTCCTGCCAGCTTTTTGTGATGATCACACGTACAAAGGTGTCGATCGTACCGCTGTTCTTGACGCTGATTGCTTCGTTATATTTCTTGCCGGGTGTAAATGTCTCATCCTTTCCAAGAAGGTTTGTGAGAAGTGTACCATCTGAGGTTCCCTTCCATTCATTGTTCGATACATAATCCCGGCTGCTGACTACTTTGTCATTTTCCAGAAGAGATACGCCGATACTCTGCATATTCATCTGTGCGGAATAATTCTCACTGTAGTAAGTGAGTGCGGCGCGTGTACTGCCGACAGTGCTTCCAACCAGCAGGAGTGCTGCGGCTGTCAGGACCAGGGCAGGTTTCTTTGGAAATGATTTCTTTTTCTTTTTCATTCTCATTACCTCCTACTCTGTCGTCTGTGTGCTGTCGTTTTTGATTACGTGGTTCCAGTCGGCGTATGGTGTACCATCTTCCTTGTAAAGAACCGGTGTGCATTCCTGGATAACTACGATGTTGAATTCTTCCGGTTTATCATCCTCTGACGGGAATGTGTATTTGATGTTGAGTTCTGTTGTGGTTGCCTTTGCCGGAAGGACATCGTCGTAATACCAGTAGCCGTCACCGCGGTCTGTCCATCCGCCTTTTGGTGCGTTATAAGTAAGCTTTACCGGTGCGAATGCTGTGACTCTTACGAAACAGTCATAATCACCGGTATTTTCAATTGTAATGTGCTTTCCGTTTTCATCAACGTCTTCTTTCGGGACTGTCTCAGTAAATCCCATATTCATTTTCACACCGCCACCGGCTGTCGAATAAGTTGTAAAATACGCCATCGCACTTCCAACTGCCAGGGTTCCGGTAAGAGCAAGTGTTGCTGCTGCCATGATTAGTGGTTTTTTATGTAACTTTCTCATTCCGATTCCCCCTTTCTAGTTCTTTGCTGCCGGTTTGGTGTACTGATACTGACCATTTTCGTCCAGCTTGAAATTATTTTTTACACCGTAGCCGCCATTGGTACGTCCATCGTGTTTGTTGATAAATGAAACCTCTGCCGGTCTGAATTCTACTTCGGTTTCTTTTTCAGGATTAGCAATGATGTCTGTTTCCTGACTTTTAGCAGAAGCGAGTTCATAGCTTGCACCGCTGTAAACCTCCGTTACCTTGACATGAGATCCAGCAGGAATTTTTTCGATTGTTACAGAATGGCTGCCTGCTGCGCTAAAGGTAAGCTCTTCGATTCTGGTTTCTTTTTTCTTATCCAGTGTTGTGATATCGATCTGGAATACGAACGTTGCATTGTTACCGAAGGTAGCATTGTGATCTACCAGTTCCTTATTGATCACCAGATTACCGTATCTTACGTGCTGTTCCGGTTTCAGACCAACTGCACTGTTGTGTTCTTTGGTCAAATCGTAGATCCAGTCATCACTTGCACCGTTACCACTGTAGTAATTATTGGTCGGAAGTGATACAAGGTAAGGAGTAAAGGTATAAGTATAATTGGTTGTAATCACTTTTGGTGTATCTACAAGGTAAAGTCCGGTCTTCAATTTATCTTTGTAGCCTCTTCCATTCTGCAGTGTAACGGTTTCGGTTGGATTAATAACCGTATTCCCCTCAGAATCTGTCAATTTACCTTGTGCTGTTTTGGCACGGTCTGCCCATGTAGTGGCTGCAGTATCCAGGTTATCAGCACTTACGGAAGAAAGATCCAGTCCGGTGAATGCATCCGTTACGGTATAGTTGCCGGATACATCAACTGTTGCAACTTTGTACAGATTGACCTGAACAGTAACGTCGTCATTTAGAAGTTCACTGTTTCCACCAATGTCAAATTGGATGGAGCACTCTTTATCGGTATCGATCGCGCTTGCGGCTTTCGCACCCGGAAGAGTGAGCAGTGGAAATGTAAGAGCGACAGCTAAGAGAAAAGTACTTCCCTGTTTTAATCGTTTATTCATCATCGCCTCATGTCCTCCTTAAAAATCTTGGTTATTCTTTGTGAGCTTTTCTCTTGGAAAGGAATCGCAAGAGAATGATCACAAGAATCGTGATTGAAAGTCCTAAAATTAAATAGAGCATATAATAATTCTGAATGGCTTTTACCATAGAATCTGTAACTGATTCGGTAGCATCCTCTTCGCCGTTATATGGAACTCTGGTTCCTCTTACGAGAAGACGATGGGAGTTGACTCCATATGGTGTACAGGTAAATAAAGTTACCTGATCTTTTCCTTCTTCTATCTGGAGTGCTTTCTCCAGTGTTTCATGATCGTCTTTGTCTACCATCGGAAGAATCTGATCTACCTTGTAGGCAAGGACTTCATCCAGTACATGGATGTAAAATTTATCGCCAACTTCGAGCTGATCGATATCGGTAAAAAGCTTTGCGCTTGGAAGTCCACGGTGAGCTGCGAGAACACTGTGGGTACTCTCCCCTCCGATCGGAAGCTTTGTGCCGTTCAGATGTCCGACACCGGTCTGAAGTTCATCATCACCGGTACCATGGTAAATGGCAAGCTTGATGTTGATCTTCGGAATGGAAAGATATCCCATTACTCCGTCATCTGCAACGTTCAGGATCTTCCAGTATTCGGTATCTTTGATGTCATTTTCATCTTCACCAAATACATCTCCGTAGAGGTTGTTCTGCTGAATGGTATCATTGAAAGCTTTTGCCTTTTCCCACTCAGAGGTGAAGTCCTCCGGTTCCATGTCCTGTATTGTATTGTCATAGCTGCTGATCAGCTGATTCTGTCTGTAGGTGTTCCACTGGTTGGATACCGTCGGGTAGATCAGAATCCCAAATCCTATCAAGAATAACAGACCGAAAAGGAAGGTTGAGATTTTTCTTTTCATAGGCATATTCCCTTTCTAGTTCTTGTTCTCTTTTTAAGAGGTCTCATTTTTCTTCTTTTGAAGCTTCTTCTCCTTTAAGTATAACACAAGGATGAAGATTGTGGTAATTACAAGACCAATAATTACCCATAAAAGATAATTTGTATGAAGACTGATTCCGCTGAGCGGTGTCTTCTCATCGGCAACTTCCTGTTCCACATAAGGTACTCTGTGACCACGGACCAGAAGCCGCTCGGTATTGACTCCGTATGGAGTACAGGTAAGAAGTGTTACAAGATCTTTTCCTTCTTCTACTGCAAGAGAGGAAGTTTCTTCCGGTTTTACTACGGAAATCTTGTCGACTTCATAACATAATGTTTCGTTTAATACATGGATCAGAAAATGATCGCCTTCTTCCAGCTGATCCAGATCGGTAAAAAGAGACGCACTCGGAAGTCCACGGTGTGCGGAGATAACGGCGTGTGTACTTTTACCGCCGATTGGAAGAGAGCTTCCTTCCAGATGTCCGGCTGCCTGTTTGAGAACATCTTCCTCGGTGGTGTGGTAGATCGGAAGCTTGATGTCAATCTTCGGGATTTCCACGATTCCCATCATCTCATCACCGGCAATATTCAGAGCATCCATGTAGGACTGGTCTTCTTTGTCACTGGCTGCGGCTACTGCAAATGAGTCAGGAAGGATACTTGGAAGTAAGGCTTCGTTGTAAGCTTCTGCTTTCTGCAGTTCTGCGTCATAATCAATCTCATGTGCTGCATCCTTTTCGGATACAGTCTGTTCATAACTGCTGATCAGTTGCTTCTGCCTGTAGTTATTCCACTGGTTTGCAACGAATGGATACAGCAGTAAGGACAACCCGGCTAAAAATATGATGCCAATAATAAGTTTGTTTGCTTTGCGTTTCATCCGAACTCTCCTTGCTGTTGTATTATTTTTTAGGAATCCGGGGCGACCTGCCCCGGATTCAATATCTGATTATAAATAATTATTGCAATTATTTGTTGTCTGATTTCTTGCGGCTTGCGAAGAACAGACCAGCTGCTGCGATCATGATAGCGCATCCAGCGATTGTGAAGATTGTTGTACCGATGCCACCGGTTTCTGGTAAAGCAGAAAGCTTGTCGTCAAGCATTTCAATTTTGTCAGCATTCTGTGCTTCAACACCGGTAATAACATCATTTGTTTTCTTTTCAATCATTGTAAACTGTGTATCAACTGGATTGATAGAGTATCCGTCTGGTGCAACAACTTCTTTGAAGAAGTAGGTTCCGACTGTGAGACCTTTTACAGTAGCTTTTCCATTATCGCCAGTAGTAATTTTTCCTGCTGCTGTTGGAACATTACCATTTTCATCTTCTTCTGTCCATGTTCCTGTAAACCAGCCCTCTTCATCGATGGATGCATAAAACTTTTTGCCCTCAACAATCTTATAAACTACAAACTGAGCACCTTTTAAGCTGTGTTTAGTATCTTTATCCAATTTGGTGATTGTTGCATTACCATTGTAGGTGTGGGTTGTTGTACCGTTTGGATCCTGGGATGAAGTTGCTTTATTATCAACTATATTTGCTTTTCCAACTAAAGCTGTGTAGGTAAGAATAACTTCCTGACCAGCGTAAGTATTATCATCATTTACAAGAGCAAGTAAATTGAGATCGAAAGATGACTGTTCGTGTAATGTAGCTGCCTGGATTAATAAGTCATTTTTATTGACACCATTTACTGTAAGGGTGTAAACTGGATCGACACCTTTAACAGCATCACCTGTGAGGTAGAATGTTGCGTTTGTTAATTTATCAGAGATTGTAAATGCAGTTACTTTTTTGGTTCCGTTTGCATCTGTTGACTGGTAAGGAACAACTGTTTTTACTGTGTATGTAACTAATTCTCCAACTTCTGCAGTAGCTTTGTCTACGTCTTTGTCTACTTTATAGGTTTCTGCTTTAGCAACTACTTCTGCATCTAATGGTGCGATTAACTGATCATTATCGTATTTGTATGTCTTTGCAACCATTGTACTGTAAGTTGTTTTACTTGAAGAATCTGTTACAAGTACTAAGTAAGCGCCGGCCTGTAAACCGGTGAAAGAAACAGAACCTGCAAAGCCGTTATCTGTTCTGGAAGAAGCTGTTTTCATAACGGTTGTATCAGTTACATTCAGGGCTTTTTCTTTCAAAGCTGCTAAAATATCAGGTGTATTTAAGTTTTCAGGTTTAACACCTGTGTCATCAGTCCAGGATGCTGCTTCCCAGCTATTATCAGTAGCATTTAATCTGTAAATTTCGTAAATCTTTACAATCTGTTCTGCGTTTGTTGCGAGACCTTTAACGGTAAGTGTTGCACCGTCTTTAGCTGCAAATGCATTCATACTCATTCCGAAGACCATTGCAAGTGTCAATAACATTGCGAATAATTTTTTCATCTTCTTCATAGTGTTGTCTCCTTTTCTTTTTTTAGGGCTATGCCCAATTTATTGTCCCCTCATAAGGGAGAATAACGTTGGTTGTGGCTTGGGAGCCACTGAAAAGTAAATTGTTCAAATTATCTTTTCAGCACCTCCCTGCATTTGTTTATATATAAGATCCAGGCGGCTGCGAACATCAGCAGGACTCCGCCGATCATATACAGGTAGATTCCATTGCCTCCGGCTGATGGAAGGTCATAAACTGGAGTGTTTTTAAACTGGTAAAGAGTAATTGTCTTTTTACCATCTGCGGATGTCTGAGTCAGAGTTGAGAGTGTTTTTCCAGAGGAAGATGTTATCATTTTCAGAGATCCGTTTCTCTTGATTTCAACAGTCCAGATTTCGTTGCTTCTGGCATATCCGGCTGGAGCTTTGGTTTCTGTCAGGGTATAAGTGCCAGGATTCATTTTGCCAGTTAAAGGAACATTGGTAGTTTCATCCGTATAGGATGTATACCAGTTCACATATCCTGTATTGCTTGATACACCGATATATGTAGTGTCTGAATTTTTAAGTTCAAACTGCGCACCGGAAAGTACCAAATTACTATCTGATGAGCTGACTTTCTGAATACCCCAGTCACTTATAACTGTTTCATTGGTGTAAGTTACAACACCCAACTGACCAGCACCATTGCTGTTGTCGTGTTTGTAGGTGTGTGCTGTATTATCTTTTACGATAACATTGGCATCAGCTGCCGTTTTGTTATAACCCATTCCAAAAGTTGCTTTTTCATCAGTGATGGTTAGATTGTTACTCCAACAGTTGGTTTGGCTGTCAATTACAACACTTTCGACTACGTAATCTGTTTGGTCATGTTCGGATACTTCATAACTTCCACGAGGCAATTCTTTGATGGATACATTACCGGTCAGAGTATTGTTACTGCTTACTACGGTTATAGTTACAGTGGAACTGGCTGTTCCATTAGTAATTTCCTCTTCTGTTGCCGGACGGTAGTAGTTCTTCGTTTTATCCAATACGACTGAATACGGAGTTCCATCTTTTGTTATCATAAAAGTGAATTGATCACCGTCTTTTGCATTACTTCCAGCTGCCAGATTTTTGATGATCTGGATTTCACCATTGATAACATTTACGGTATAAGTTCCGTACTTCTTGTTGGAATCATTCTTATTCACTGCAACGGTAGTTTGTTCTGTGCCACCGGAGATATAAATTGTTCCGTCTTTTGTGGTATTCGCATTGCTATCATTGGTTGGATCTGATGTTTTGTAAGTAACTTTCAAAAAATAATAAGCTGTAGTAGTGTCTGGTGTAATGGCTGCCATTTCAGCGGTGGTGATCGGAATTGTGCATTCTGGATTGCTGTACCATTCTACAGAAAGCTTTTTGAAATCGTCTTCATTTACAGTACCTTCTGTGTAAGAAGTTGTATCTGATTTATTAAAAAGCTGATTAAGAATATCTTTATCTGTAGGTATTTGATCACCCTTGTAAATGGTTACGCTGTTATCGTCTACTTTTAACTGAGATTTTACGTTAACGGTTGGCTGTGGGAATGGTGTTGTATTACCATCGTAAGATACACCTGAACCTGAACCGTTTGTTGTTACGTTGTTATCACCGATATAACTGTCTTTTGCCTTTACTGTGAAAGTTGTTGACCAGCCAGCTATAGTAGTTCCATCTGCGTCTTTGGAAGCATGGTTGACTGTCTGGTTCTTCCAGATGATAAGCCACATGTCTGTAGTGTTTCCAGCTTCACCAGGGGCTTTTATTTCAACATCATTTCCATAACGAGTTCTTAAAGAGTCAATTGTTGATTGCGGTAACTCAAATCTGGAATCAATGTAGTCTGTAACAGTGACACCGGTTGCGTTGATGTCTTTTTCATTTGGGTTGGTCGTGTAACGGAGAATCTGATCAAAAATACTTGAAAGGCTTGTTGCATTGTCAGCCATGTATGCCATACCGCCATCAGCATATTCAGTCAGTTTTGTTCTTGCCGTTTTTAGACTTTCGTTAGATGAATCTAAACCAACACCGATAGTAATTAGTTTGGCACCAGTTGTTTTTATGTCTGCTACAGATGAAGTAACTTGATCGTAAGTAACACCGTTTGGACAACCATCAGTTAAAAGTACAACATAACGTGTTAAATTCTGTTCATTCTTATCGTTATTAAGAATGTTGTAAGCTTTATCTAAGCCTTCATTTTGATGGGTACCACCACTTGTTGTTAATGAATTGATTGTGTTGGTAATGTAATCAAGTTTTGTTCCAACTGATTGGAATTCAAATTCTGTTGTTGCCTTTTTATTAAAAGTTACAAGTGCAAGTTTACTATCAGCGGATGTTTCAGCTAATTTAGTAGTAAATTCTGTTGCTGCCTTTTTTAAATAATAAAATCTGTTATGAGAATCAGAAGTTGTGTAGTACTGACGAGTATCATTTGATAATGTTTGTTTTTTGCCATTGATAAGCTTTCCGGTACTATAATCCCAGTAACTGTCATCGATATAATTCCAGTTTCCACTTTCGTAATATACACGGTACATAGTAGCTTTCGCATCTGAATCCATATAATAGTAAACTTGATTTTTATCTAAGGCTGCTTTTGTGCCGTATACAGCCGGTGTTAATGAACTTCTGAAAAGCATGGAACCGGAAGTATCGAACACGAATGCAACTTCAATTGGTTTAGCGACAGCTATAGATGAAATTTCTTTCAAGGTAGAAGTTGCGTTTAATGTAATATCGTAAGTTCTGTCATCCCAGTTATTTACTTTTGCGGTTTTACCGGTTTCGATACCACCTTCGATTACTTTAACGTCTACCTGAACAACTGGTTTCTGATAATCTTCTGTTGCCGGAACACCAGTTTTGGTATTCGTGTAAGTTACTGAAGAGTTATGGTCGGCATTGTTATTGGATGGGAAACCAGCAAGGTTTGAAGAAGTATCATTTTCAGTTCCCATCGTGCCATAGTATCCATTTGAAGAAGCGTCTGTGTTAGCATCACCTTTACTTTCACCATATCCGCCTTTATTGTCTTTATATACTTTTTCAGCGGCTGCGTTCGGAGTTACATTGGTAATAGTAATGTAATAATAGATGTCATCTTCAAGTTCATAATTTGCGCCAAGATTCCAGATTACCTGTTTGTTTGTTGCATTATATTTTACTGTTCCAAGAGACTTATTATTTACAGTAACATTCTTTCCGGCATCACTGAAAAGAGAGGAATCTGTCAGTGAAATTTCTACTACAGAACCCTGATCGGTATAGGTGTCTGTACCGTTTTCGGTTATTTTCTTTGCCATCCGGATCTGCAGTTTACTGTCAGTTGTTGTATCAACATATTCGCTTAATGTGTCCTTAATAGTAACATCTTTGCAGGCAAATTTCTGAATGTCTGCTGCAATCTGATTGAACTTTTCAGGCAATTTGGTAGGGTCTGTGATATTAACTGCTTTATCTCTTTCGGCAGCATCTGTAGCTGCGTCGGTAATGCCTTGTAAAAGTTTTAGTGGAGTGTTTGGAACTTTGTCATAAGGTGAGTGTCGAAAATTTGAGCCTGAAGATAGACTTAATCCAATAGCCATAAATCTGTTACAAGTTATTTGAGCGACTGCTGTGGTTGCCTGAGTGTATTTGGCATTATTGGTTTCGGATCCGTGTTTATCCGTTGTAGTTTGATTATCATTTGTAGCAGCTTGACCCGGTGTTAAATTTCGTCTTGTCGGAACACCGTCTGTAAGAAAGATGACAATTGTCTCGGCACCATTTCTCATTCCTGTAAGAGCCTGAGCTGCTTTGAGAAAAGCATCTTCGTAGTTGGTTCCACCAACAGCGTTGAGGCGTGATACAGCCGCTTTCATTTGTGTTCCGGTTACCCAATTTTCAGTGTCTATCGTTCCAATTCTGGAGAATGAAACTAATTTGTAACGTGCATCAATTGTAGATGTTGGAGTATCTAAAGAGTCACATAAATTGTTAACAGCAAGCTTAGCATTCTCCATTCGGTCTTCATCGTCCATACTGCCAGATCGGTCTACAATTAGTAAAATATCTAATTTCTTTTTAGATGTTTTGGTACCTTTCTTGCTGGAAACATTTAATGTTACATCGTATTTGTTGTCATCTTTTTTCTTGATATACTTCTCATGACTGAGTTGCATATCAGTTTCTGTAGGTGTGTTTCTACTGTCACCGCCAGAAGAGGTGTTCTGTCTATAAATAAGATAAATATTAGCTGAACCAGATTTTTTTAAGGTTTTAATTGTAGTATTGTCATTTTTTAAAGTTAATTGATACTCTTCTTTTGAATAATTGTAAGAACCTTCTGCGGATGTAACAATATCTCCGTCTATAGAACCCAATTTTGCATTTATATAACTATATCCAGTAATTGAAGTACTATATGATGTAGAAAAATCTATGGTTTCATTATAGGAAACCTGTTGATCATCGTATGCTGCTTGTAGTTCATTTCCAGTTTCATCTACGAAATGTAAAGTTAATTTTAAGTCACCAGAATTGCTGTAATATTTTTTCCAGGTAATCGTAAATGTAGAAAAGCTATTAGCTACAAATTCAATCTTTTCAATTTTCTTATCATTATTTGTTTTAAGATTTTCAAGTGAACCATTCTGAACAGTTGCATCTGACAGATCGGCAACTTCTTTAACCTTACCCTGTTCGTCTTCTTCCAGATGCATAACCGTTACATCCAGTTCCTGCTCATCCTTTTTCTCTTTCTGAACCTTTTTCGCTTCTTCTGGAATCTCAGCTTTCTTATATTCCATAGAAACTTTTACATCTCCGTTTGGTTCAAGCTTGTTTCCGTCAGCGTCCACGAAAGTGATATCATAAGCAAGGAATCCTGCGATATCATAAGGTTCGTCTTTTGCTTTTTCCTGAAGTTTTTTCTCTGTATGATCATACTGATCATTCATTGCTTTTACTTCTTCTTTTTCTTTATCACTCATAGAATCGGTGATTTCTTTTTTGATGATTGGTGTAACAGAAAGGGATGCGCCATCTGGGATATTTCCTGCATCGACTGCATCAACTGTTACCTTTACGTTATCATCTTCATATGTAAGCTGAAGAATCGGCTGAGTCTCTTCTGTTGCAGGTTCTTCATTTTCGGCAGGAGCTTCTGTCTGCTGTTCTTCTGGAGCTTCAGTAGTTGGATTTTCAACCGCTGGAGCAGCTTCTTCGTTTTCAGAAGGAGTTTCTACAGCTTGTTCTTGATTTCCTTCTGCTTCCGCTACAGGTTGTTGCTCGTCAGTCGAGTCATCCATGGATGTAGCCACCGGTTCATCTGCCACAGATGCCTGTGTCTCTGACTCTGCCATTGTAGTGGTCTGATCCTGGGCTTGCGTATCCAAATCATCAGCGAATGCTGATGTCGCACTGCTAAGCACAAGTACCATGCAAAGCATGAATGCTATTAAACGTTTCTTTGTATTACTTTTCATGGCGTCCTCCTTCTATTCCTCAATTCTGACTTCATAATTGTTATCAAGTGCTCCGTCTATCAGCTTCAATAATTCAAGGGCACTGCGGAAATGCTGCTCTCGCTGCTCTTCCACCCAAGTAACGCTGCCCTGCCAGGTACCGTTCTGCTGATCCATGATTTTTATTAAAAAAGTTCTTGTATTTTTTTGCTTTTTATTCATGTCAGTTTTCATCTGCCCTTCCTAATTATTTAGACTTTTTTATCTTATATAGGTATTGTATCTGACAAAGCATTACGTGAATCATTACCAATAACGAAAAATATTAACTTTTTTAAGTTATAACAAGAAATAGTAATGTTTTTGTAATAATATAATGATTTGATACCAGGGTCAAAAGGTCAGAAAGCCGATGCAAGCTTGCTTGCAAGAGGATTTTTGACCTCTTGACCCGCCAAAAACATGAGTAAGTAGCCATTTTTCAAAGAAAAATGAGCGGATTACGAATGCTTTTGAGGATTGTGAGAGTGCAAAGCACGTAGCAATCTGGTATCAAAGGGGTTAAAATACCTTTTGACCACAACATCATGATTTGTAGGAGTGCGTAATATTTGTGTCTGACTCTACTATATGTATTGGGATATTAGAATAGAAGTAAAAGTGGGGAATAATGTGATGGAAGTGCAAAAAGTATAGATTGCGGGGAGCGCATAGAAAAGGAGCAATCTGGTTATAGCGGTGAGGGAGAGGGATTTTCCGGACAAAAAGATCCCGTGACTGATATAGGGGGAGATGCACTGCATCTTAGACGGTGATCAGTCACGGGATGGGGGTAAGGGTTATTTAGTTTTTATTCGATGCCAAATTCTTTTAATAATTTCTTTTGGTATTCGATGTCTTCGGTAGCGCGTTCGAGGTCGCTGTAGCGTTTGGCTTTCAGGAGATATTTGTTTAGTAGTTTAAATTCATTTAATTCAGCTCTGATTTCTTCCCTACCTTCTTCTCTGGCATCTTCCTTCAAGGTTTTCTCATATAAGTCTTTATCATATGTCGTCAGGATCATATTCGTCACCTCCGCTCGATGTTTCTTGAGAAAATCTGCCAACACATCCTGGTGAATACAGGTATCAATTGCTTTTTCTAATGCATCTTCTACAGAAGGTTCCGACTGTATATATTCCCTGACACATTGGACAAATATGGAATATTCTTCAAGCCTTCTGCAGTGCTTCATCAGTTCCTGATTGTGACCATAGTTGATATTCAACATGGTTGCGGTGCATTCCAGACAAGGTGCTTCGTTATCTGTATTTTCAAAGCAGTCTGAAAGCTTTAACTCCATGGAGTCTGGCTGGTTTTTTGTACCATTGTAAAAGACAATATATTTCGGCTTTGGAAGCCGTACTCTTTTTTCATGGTAGATCATCAGATTATTATCTGCAACATACTAAAGATCATTCTCCATAACCGGTCCTTATACTGCCGGTTGTGAGTTTGTTTGCTATGGCGAGATTTCTTCTTTTGTTTTCTCATTGCTTACCTCCATTATAATAGAAAACAGTTCATAAGTAAATTCGCCATATCTCATGTTTCATGTAGATATAAGATTTTTTCTACAATCAAAGAATTCATATATCATATATGATTCGATTTTCTACATACGCCTATTCTGATGGTACTGGAGTTTTTTGTGAAAAGCAATTAAGAAAGAATAAAATTATAAGATAATTAAAAGGCACCCTCCGATCATATTCCGTGATCAGACAATGCCTGTATAATTCTTATTCATTCATGTAATGATATCTCTCGCAATGCCATTCCTTTAAACTAATGTATTGCTGAGAATTTTAAGCAGTTCAAGTACGCTTACAAACTGTTGTGTAGAGTTACCTTCAATCCAGCGGACGATGCCCTGCCAGGATGAATTCTGGCGGTATCTGACATTGAGAAAGAAAGTCCCTTTTTGTCCACGATTCTCGATGAAATCTTCCGGTGACTGTACTTTATCAAGCCGGTCAACACCTGAAAACTGGGTTGAAGTGAAAGAACGTGCGCTGGTGGATGCCTGTGGAAATTCGAGTCTGTCGAAGAAATCATCAGCTAATTCGATCAGCTGAAGGATATTGGTGAATTTCCAGGGTTCTTTGCTGTAGCAGTGATAAATTCGACCGGACAGCTCTCCATCATTAATATTATCAATACACATGTTAATAAAGTTTGGTGCATACCAACTGATTTGATAGCTCTGTTCCATAAATTATCTCCATTTCTGCCCTGCTGCGAAGATAACATGATTGCAGCTTACCAGGTTTTATTCTCAGTATTGAACTGAATCGGTGAATCTTGCTGGTCTACTTCGGCTACAGAGGACACGAAGTAGTCCAGGTACTGCTTCCAGCTTTTATGCTCTCTGGAGAAGTATCTCTGGATTCTGTCGAAAATCATGCTGCAGTTCTCTTTATTCGTACCAACGAGAAGTATCAGAAACTGTGATGGGCTGTATTTGGTAAAGGAGTCCCCTTTACGCAGACACTGCTGGATCGTATTCTGAAGCTCACCTGAAAGAACTTCAAGCTTGTCCGGCTTGTCCATCGGCATTCCTTTTCCGTTGGTGATGCTACATAACATTAAGTATACGGACTGTCCGTTCCTCTCAATGATTCGGGAAACGAGACGGTAACTGTCACGGAAACTTGGCAGGCTGCAGTAAAAAGCACCGCCGCGTATATCGTCCTCTTTCAGACGTTCCTTGATGTCGCCGAGTTCCTGTGGTTTGTAGTTAAGGCGGCTGCTCATCTGCTCGAACTGCTGCATCATATGTTCAGAAGGGAGGATTCCAAGCTCTTCGAAAAATAATTTGGCAGTGTTCTCATATTCCTGCACAGCATCCTTATAGCGGTTCAATGCCATATAGCAGTCGATGCGGACGGATTGCCATTCATCGAACGGATATAACTGGCATGCCGGCTCACAGAAACGAAGCGCCTCTTCATAATCTCCGCGTTCGATCAGAAGCTTACAGAGCTCCTGAAGGGATTCAGAATAAATATTCTTATATTGGACGCTTTCAACAAGGACCCATTCATCTCCTGAAAGTTCTGGAAGAAATTCCCCACGGTACATCAGACAGATCTTCTTAAGAAGTGCCAGCTTTTTTACCTTATCGGTACACGTCTGCACGTCTTTTGACAGAACCTTAAACTGATGTGCATCAACTTCGGTCGGCATCGGAGCATCCCATCGATAAATACCTTTTTTGATGTTGATATAATCATGACTCGGAAGTCCGGCATCTACGATGATCTTTTTAAGACGGTGTGCGGTTACCCGAAGGTTGTTGGCAGCATCGGCAAGTTCTTCTCTTCCGTACAGTTCATCAAGAAGCTTATCTCTGGAGATACCGGTATCGCCATGGTAGAGTAATATCTGCAACAATTTCATTGCTTTTGTCGTTGTGTTGCGTCCGAATGATACGGGAATCTCTCCGTAGCTTGCTGAGAATCCTCCGAATAAACGAACCTTTAAGACAGGTAAATGATCACTCATAAATTAACCCACAATTTTACTATTGTGATGGTTTATAACTGATTTCTATTGTAATGGTCTTTGATTTCTTTGTCAAATAAATTAAAGCATATTAGACCAAATAACTTCTTTTAATGTTTTGATTATGCTATATTTTTTCTAGTTGAGTTTTTGGGACTGTTTCACTGTGGAAAAGAAAGGAGGAATTCTGTGCGGCAGAACGATTTATATGAACAAAAAAGACGCTGGCAGAGGATTTTTCTTTTCTTTTTTCTGCTATTTCTGACAGGTGTACTGATACTTGGCGGATGTGCATCGGAGGGGAAAAAAAGCCAGTCCGGGGAAAAGGGGGATCCGAGAGATCCATCGGTGCAGGTGCTTCAGACGGAGGCTTCCGGTGAAGTGACATATGGAAATGACCTGGTTGTACTGGATGCATCCCATACGGCAGATGGCTATGTGATGATCTGTTATAATGGAAGTAATGAAAAAGTCAAGCTCCAGGTGACATCCCCGGATGGCACAGAGTATACCTATCCGGTTACGGTTGTTGGTGATTATGCGGTTTATCCGCTTCCGGGCGGGAATGGTTCTTATAAGGTAACACTTCTGGAGAGTGTGTCTGTAGAGGACAATCTGTATGCGGTAAGCTTTACCCAGGATCTGGACGTACAGATCGCAGATGAATTTGCCCCGTTTCTGCATCCGAATTATTATGTGAATTTCACGGCAGATTCCAAGTGTGTAAAAAAGGGTGAGAGTCTTGCAGGAAAGGACTGCTATTCTGATCTGGATGTGGTAACGCAGATTTATAATTTTGTAATTAAAAATATTTCCTATGATAAAAAGAAAGCGGAGAATGTTCCGTATGGGTACACACCGGATCCGGATGAGACACTGGATACCGGGAAAGGAATCTGTTTTGATTATGCGGCGTTGATGTCGGCAATGCTCCGGTCGCAGCGGATTCCGACGAAGCTGGAGGTTGGCTATTCCGGTGATGTGTATCATGCATGGATCAGCTGTTATGTTGATGAGATCGGCTGGGTGGATAACATCATTGAATTTGACGGAAAGAACTGGTCGATCATGGATCCGACACTTGCTGCAAACAACAGTGCTTCGGATGTGAAGAAGTATGTGGGAAATGGAAAGAATTATGTCACAAAGTATACCTATTAGATAAAAGGAAGCCGGATAAGAAGAATGTGGCAGGAATGTGAAAAGGAGGATGGCATATATGGAAAAGCGGACACAGCAGGGGAAGCTTACGAATCTGGAAATTGCTTCGTTCTGCAGTGAAATGGCAATGATCCTGAAGTCTGGGATTTCTTCCCTGGAGGGAGTTGATCTTCTCCGGGAGGATGCGCAGACGAAGGCAGAAAAAGAGCTGTTGGATGAGATTTATCAGTCAGTGATGGATACGGGCAGGCTGGATCAGGCGCTGGAAGAGACGAAAGTATTTCCGGAGTATCTGATCCGTATGACGCAGATCGGAGAAGAGACAGGAACTTTAGATGAAGTAATGGAATCTCTGGCGGAGCATTATAACCGAGAGGAAGCGATCAGGAGAAGTGTCCGGAGTGCCATCTCCTACCCTCTTCTGATGATCGGGATGATGCTGGTGATCATTATCATTTTGATGACAAAGGTTATGCCGGTATTTGATCAGGTGTTCCGCCAGTTTGGCCAGGAAATGACCGGATTTTCAAGAGGGATCCTGCTTGCAGGCAATGCTCTTTCCAGATATTCGGCGGTGTTTGCGGTACTTTTGGCGGTGATCGTCTGTGCGGGTATTTATTTTACAAAGACAGAGAGCGGCAGAAAGAAAATGTATCACATCGGATCCGGGTTTGCATTTTCGAGGGAGCTGAAGGATAAGCTGTCGGCATGCCGGTTTGCCGGAGGAATGTCACTGGCACTGAAAAGCGGACTGACGCCGGAACAGGGAATGGAATTTTCAGAGAACCTGATCGAGGATGATGATTTCCAGAAGAAAGTAGCAGAATGCAAAGCGGATATGGAAAATGGAACGGATATCGCAGAGGCACTGGTGAAAGCCGGAATCTTCACAGGTGTTTATGCGCGGATGACATCCATTGCCGGGAAAGCCGGAATGATGGATGAGATGATGGGAAGGATTGCCGATGAGTGTGAGGAGGAAGTGGATGAAAAGCTTTCTTCTATGATCGCAGTTCTGGAACCGACGCTGGTGATCATCCTGTCGGTGATCGTCGGAACGATCCTTCTGTCGGTTATGCTTCCGCTTCTTGGAATTATGTCAGGACTTTAGGAGGTCATTAACAGTTAAATATAAATTATAAAATCATATAAGTAGATATTGAGTTTTATAAGATATTAGACTAGAATATTATTGAAAGGAGTTGATACTTTGAGTAAATATTATTCTATACACGAATTTTCAAAAATTATAGGCGTATCTGCTCAGACATTACGAAATTGGGATGCAAATGGAAAACTTCATCCGCATCATACTACAGTAAGTGGCTATAGATATTATTCTG
>OLVW01000525.1_pt1 | contig 38744 bp, 43 predicted proteins | sample 1673301 | NCBI WGS metagenome assembly OLVW01 (sample SAMEA3178941, study PRJEB25190) | human gut metagenome
TAACAAGGTAGCCGTATCGGAAGGTGCGGCTGGATCACCTCCTTTCTAAGGAGCACGAACGAAAGTTCAAAAGCTTCGGTCAGCAAGGGAGAGCAAGTAGAAAGAAAGCATTGTTCAATTTTGAGGATACTCAAGGAGAAAGAGTGTCTGCAAAAAGAAGCTTGAAAAACCGAGGGAAACCCGAACATGGGGGTGTAGCTCAGCTGGGAGAGCACCTGCTTTGCAAGCAGGGGGTCAGGAGTTCGATCCTCCTCATCTCCACCAAAAGGGCGCATAGCTCAGGTGGTTAGAGCGCACGCCTGATAAGCGTGAGGTCGATGGTTCGAGTCCATTTGTGCCCACCACTTACCAAAGGGTTACCTAAGGAAAGAAAGCAAATGTCTTGCTTGCAAGAGCAAATATCAGTAGATGAAAAAGATCATCTGTTGATATCTGTTCTTGGAAAAGGACAGAAAAAAGTGCAGCTTGAAAACAGAATAATGAAAGCAAATGCAAGTGAAAACTACGAGTAAGTAGAAACAACGACATGAAGGTGAATAACCAAAATGTTGGGTAAAAAAATACTACAAATAGTTGGACGCGAAAATTCTGAGAAGAACCAAACGAACAAATGGTAAAGCAAAGAAGAGCGCAGAGTGAATGCCTTGGCATTGAGAGCCGAAGAAGGACGTGGTTAACTGCGATAAGCAGCGGGGAGTTGTAAGCAAGCATTGATCCGCTGATTTCCGAATGGAGCAATCCGCATGAAGTAGTTCATGCATCCATATGTGAATCAATAGCATATGGAGGGGAACCGCCTGAACTGAAACATCTAAGTAGGGCGAGGAAGAGAAATCAACCGAGATTCCGTAAGTAGTGGCGAGCGAACGCGGAAGAGGCCAAACCGAGAGAAGAAATTCTTTCGGGGTTCGGACTGCATTTAGCATTCCTGATCTTTAGTCGAACAGTCTGGGAAGGCTGACGAGAGAGTGTGAGAGTCACGTAGACGAAAAGGAGAAGGAGCGAGCAGGATCCAGAGTACCGCGGGGCACGTGAAATCCCGTGGGAAGATGGGGGGACCACCCTCCAAGCCTAAATACTACTCAATGACCGATAGCGTATAGTACTGTGAAGGAACGGTGAAAAGAACCCCGGGAGGGGAGTGAAAAGAACCTGAAACTCTGTGCTTACAAGCACATAGAGCACGTCAATGTGTGATATGGTACCTTTTGTAGAATGGTCCGGCGAGTTATGGTATGCAGCATGGTTAAGGACTTGAGGTCTGAAGCCGAAGCGAGAGCGAGTCTGACAAGGGCGATAAGTTGTATGCCATAGACCCGAAACCGGGTGACCTAGCCATGTCCAGGCTGAAGTGGAGGTAAAACTCCATGGAGGGCCGAACCGACCTCCGTTGAAAAGGCGGCGGATGAGATGTGGCTAGCGGAGAAATTCCAATCGAACCCGGATATAGCTGGTTCTCCCCGAAATAGCTTTAGGGCTAGCGTTGTATTAGATTACCGGAGGTAAAGCACTGAATGGGCTAGGGGCTGAGAAGTTACTGAACCCTATCAAACTAAGAATGCCGGATAATGATAATCGGGAGTCAGACAGTGTGAGATAAGTTTCATTGTCAAAAGGGAAACAGCCCAGACCCACAGCTAAGGTCCCCAAGTATAGTTAAGTGGAAAAGGATGTGGAATTGCACAGACAACCAGGATGTTGGCTTAGAAGCAGCCACTCATTAAAAGAGTGCGTAATAGCTCACTGGTCGAGTGACTCTGCGCCGAAAATTCAACGGGGCTAAAATTCATACCGAAGCTTGGGCTTGACAGTAATGTCAGGGGTAGGGGAGCGTCGTATACGAGGTGAAGTCATAGCGGAAGCGGTGGTGGATTGTATACGAGTGAGAATGCCGGAATGAGTAGCGAGAATTATGTGAGAATCATAATGGCCGAAAGTCTAAGGTTTCCTGAGGAAGGTTCGTCCTCTCAGGGTTAGCCGGGAGCTAAGGTGAGGCGGAAACGCGTAGCCGATGCACATACGGTAGAAATTCCGTAGCCTCCGAAGATTTAAGCACAGGGACACTTTTGAAGGGCTGAGCCGGGCGTTGGTTGCCCCGGTCGAAAGGGACACGAGTGAGTGGAAGTCAGTTTGGAAAGAGGCGAGAAAAGCTGTGTGTATATGGAAGGAGCCCGTACCGCAAACCGACACAGGTAGACAGGAAGAAGATTCTAAGGCCAGCGGGAGAAGGGTTGTTAAGGAACTCGGCAAGTTGACCCCGTAACTTCGGGAGAAGGGGTGCTTACGAAGGTAAGCCGCAGAGAATAGGCCCAAGCGACTGTTTAGCAAAAACACAGCTCTATGCTAAATCGAAAGATGACGTATATGGGGTGACACCTGCCCGGTGCTGGAAGGTTAAGAGGAGATGTGAGAGCATTGAATTGAAGCCCCAGTAAACGGCGGCCGTAACTATAACGGTCCTAAGGTAGCGAAATTCCTTGTCAGGTAAGTTCTGACCCGCACGAATGGTGTAACGATTTGGGCACTGTCTCAACAACCCACCCGGCGAAATTGTAGTACCGGTGAAGATGCCGGTTACCCGCGACTAGACGGAAAGACCCCATGGAGCTTCACTGCAGCTTAATATTGGATTTCGGTATTTCATGTACAGGATAGGTGGGAGACTGGGAAATACAGGCGTCAGCTTGTATGGAGTCATTGTTGGGATACCACTCTTGAGGTGCTGGAATTCTAACCTGTGGCCTTGAATCAGGTCAGGGGACATTGTTAGGCGGGCAGTTTGACTGGGGCGGTCGCCTCCTAAAAGGTAACGGAGGCGCTCAAAGGTTCGCTCAGCATGGACGGAAACCATGCCAGAGAGTGCAAACGCATAAGCGAGCCTAACTGCGAGACTGACGGGTCGAGCAGTAACGAAAGTTGGAGTTAGTGATCCGGCGGTATATGTGAGTGGAAATGCCGTCGCTCAACGGATAAAAGCTACCCTGGGGATAACAGGCTGATCTCCCCCAAGAGTCCACATCGACGGGGAGGTTTGGCACCTCGATGTCGGCTCATCGCATCCTGGGGCTGTATTCGGTCCCAAGGGTTTGGCTGTTCGCCAATTAAAGCGGTACGCGAGCTGGGTTCAGAACGTCGTGAGACAGTTCGGTCCCTATCTGTCGTGGGCGTTGGAGATTTGAAAGGAGCTGTCCCTAGTACGAGAGGACCGGGATGGACGCACCTCTGGTGCACCAGTTGTCACGCCAGTGGCACAGCTGGGCAGCTAAGTGCGGATCGGATAAACGCTGAAAGCATCTAAGCGTGAAGCCGTCCTTAAGATAAGATATCCCATGCGTAAGCAGTAAGACCCCTTGTAGACTACGAGGTTGATAGGTTCAAGGTGTAAGCACGGTAACGTGTTCAGCCAGCGAATACTAATCGGTCGAGGGCTTAAACCTCAATGATTTATGTCTTGTCTCTTTCATGTTCGTTATTCAATTTTGAGAGTTCTCTCTCATACAGTCGGTGCCGATAGCGGTGAGGGTCCACCTGTTCCCATTCCGAACACAGTAGTTAAGCTCACTTGCGTCGACAATACTCGATGGGCAACTGTCCGGGAAGATAGATAGGCGCCGACACCTAAATAAACACAGCAAGTCAAAAACTTGCTGTGTTTCTATATTCCTCCGTAGCTCAGTCGGTAGTAGCACCTGACTGTTAATCAGGGTGTCACTGGTTCAAGTCCAGTCGGGGGAGCCAAGTAATTGAGACAAAAAAGATATTATGCCCGCAAACGGCTTGACAGAGCCACTTGCGGGCATATATCTTTGCAAAAATCAGAAATGCACTTCCATAGATATTTTTTGAGGGAGAATGGACTTGAACCCCCTTGTATAAAACATTTTCTCTCAAATTTATTCACAATGCACAATCAGCCTGCGAGAGCCGTAAAAGGTAATCGCAGGCTTTTTTCATTTTTCGGAAACTTAACGAAAAAGATTTTAGGGGGAATGAACCTCCCCTCTCATAGAAAATTTTAATACATATTTATATAAATATGCACAAGCACCTGTGTCGGCTTTGGGACTGTCCCAAAGTCATTCACAGGTGCTTTTTTTGTTTTCAGGAAAAATACCAAAAAGATTTTTGGGGACTTGAACCCCAAGATTGGAGGACACGATGAATCTTATTCAGAAAGAAATGCTGCTCAAGGCGGCAAGGCTCGGTTGTACCGTAGAGGCGGCAGACGCGGACTCACCCCTCGAGGTGAAAAAGGACGGCAAAGACATTTGCACTATCCATACTGACAAGATGACCTTTAAGCGGGGCGAGGACGATACTCTCCTCGAACAGCTCATAGACATCTACCACACCGTTCAGGAATATATAACCGCCTATGAGAAAGCCCCCGAGCTTAAAGCGGTTGAGAATTACAAGCTGCTCTCCGAGTTTAACGGAATGGTGCTTGCGGCAAAGGATATGGGCTTCAACGGCTTTCAGTTTGTAACATGGGAACGCTGCAGCGACGGAGTGACCGTTACGCTCGGACACTATCACGGAGATGATTATGCTGCGGCAAAGGAGGACTTCGCCACACGCTCGGGACTTATCCCCAGCCACAGACTCTTCACAAATGAGGAGCTTGCGGAGATAAAAAGCTGTGTGGAGTTTACCCTCGACAATGACGAGGCTCTGACCTTTGAGAGCGAGAAAAAACTGAACGAGCTTGCAGATAAAATAAATGAAAGCCTGCCCGAGCAGACGGCGCCCAAGCAGACTGCACCGCAGATTTCAATGTGAAAGGAGAAAGCCATGATAAATCTCTATGTTAAAAACGGAAATTACAACCTCGCAATAACGCTCCCCTCGAATTATTTGAGAGAGGAGCTTCACTATGCCGATGTGAGCTTCAGCACACCCGTCAGCGGTACGGAGGATATATCCGTAACCCTTGTACCCAATGCGGAACACCCCATAGCACAGACCGTCTTCGACAGGCTGCTCCCTACGGACAAAATAACAGCCTTAAACGACCTTTGTGAAGCCGTTGAGAACGCTTGGAGAACGGGATACGCCGAAACAGAAAAAGCCTTTGTTTCGCAGGATCTGAAAGGCACAGAGGCAATGATGAACTGCGTTCAGCAGCTCGAACAGCAGGCAAAGGAAGAAGTCAAACAGTATAAGGAAATGAGTATGTAACGGCATTGACCGAAACATAAAAATCCAATGAGAGGAGGTGAGAATATGAACGAAGGCAGAATCAAAATGCTCAAGGAGCAGTATCCGCCCGGCACAAGAATTCAGCTTGACCATATGGGCAATGATCCGAATCCTATCCCCGCAGGAACAAAAGGCACAGTAGACTTCGTAGACGATATCGGAACGGTACATTGTACCTTCGATAACGGCAGACAGCTCGGACTGTGTATGGGCGAGGACTCGTTCCACAAGATATCCGAGCCGAAACAGGATATGAGTCCCAAGCTGTCCATGTGACGAAATCCAAATAAATAATGAAAGGAATGATGACCGCAGCTATTAAATTTTTTGATTGCTTTGCGGGTATAGGCGGTTTCAGAAGCGGGCTTGAAAAAGCGGGAGGCTATGAGTGCATAGGCTTCTGTGAAATCGACAAGAACGCTGAAACCGCCTACAGAGCAATGTATGACACAGAAAAGGAGGTATTCTACAATGACATCACCAAAATCAACGCAGAAGAAATGCCCGATTTCGATCTGTTTGTCGGAGGTTTTCCCTGTCAACCATTCAGCGTGGCGGGAAAACGGCGCGGATTTGAGGACACAAGAGGTACTCTCTTCTATCACATCGCCCGAATTATCAAGCATAAGCGACCTGCAGCTTTTCTCCTTGAAAATGTTCCCGGTCTGCTATCGCATGGTGAGGGGCAAACTTACCTTACGATCCTCCGCACGCTTTCGGAACTGGGGTATTGTATTGAATGGTTTGTGCATAACAGCGCAGGCTTCGGAGTCCCGCAGTCCCGTAAGCGAGTGTATATTGTCGGATATCTTGGAACAGAATGTGCCGGAAAAATATTTCCTGTCGAATGCCTCGCTCCTAAAAATCCTAAACGGCTCATCGACGGTCCGCAGGGTTCGAGGGTGTACTCCACAGACGGCACAGCCGTAACGCAGTGTGCAGGCTCGGGCGGCGGAGGCGGCAAAACAGGTCTGTATATAGACCTTAACGCCGATCCCGAGCTTACAGAGCTTGCACGCTGTATCCTTGCAAGATATGACGCAGGCGTAAGCAATCACCGAGGCTGTGCCTCGGGAGTGCTGGTGGAGGAGCCTCGAGCCGTTCTCTGCCCCGAAAAGAAAAAAACTCGTCAGAACGGCAGACGGATGAAAAATCCCAACGAGCCTATGTTTACAATAACCGTTACCGACAGACATGGAGTCGTCCACAAGGGCAGAGTACGCAAGCTGATGCCCATAGAGTGCTGGCGGCTTCAGGGATTTTCGGACAAGCAGTTCAAGGCTGCAAGCTCCGTCATAAAGTCCGACGGGCATTTATACAAAATGGCAGGAAACGCCGTTACGGTAAATGTAATCGAGGCTATAGGCAGGAAGATAAAGACGGTGATTTTTGACGGAGGTGCAGAATGAGCGCTGTAAACGCAAGCGAGATAACCTATGAGGGCTTTTCCATCTTCGGCAGAGAGGCACTCTTTACAAATTACCGCATAGACCGCAGCACCGTTCCCGAGGGCTTGTACGCATACGACCTTCGTGATGAGTGCGACGGGGAGATATGTCAGCTCAAATCTCATGTGTTGGTAAACCATTGGGGAACAATCCTTGTGCGTGAGCCTTTCGAGGGTGCGGCAGAGGGTATAGAGGTCACTCCCGATGATTACGGCTACGAGGGAGAAACGCTGACGCTTGCGGAGTTTATGAACTTCGAGCATAGTCAGGAAGAAACCCTTACCCCCAAAATGGGATAAGAAAACAACTGCAATCAGCCTGTGAACATCAGGCGTAACGCAGACTCACACACCTTTTTCGGCTGGCAGTACCGCCAATGTTCACAGCAGGTATTGCACGAAAGAGGTGATGAAATCGAACAGCTTTATGAGCTGGATAGGCGGCAAGAAATCCTCCCGAGATATCATTATTCCGAGATTCCCTGTGTACTATGAAAAGTACATAGAGGTCTTCGGAGGCGGCGGGTGGATTCTCTTTGCAAAGCCGCCCGGGAATGATCACGAAATCTTCAACGATTTTAACAGCAACATCTCAAATCTCTACACCTGCGTCCGTGACCACAGTGCCGACCTTATAGAAAACCTGCGGTTTGTACTTAACAGCCGTGAGGACTTCGATCGGATAAAGCACATCGTAAGCGAAAAGGCAGAGATAGGAGATGTAAAAAGAGCAGCGGAATTCTATCAGCTTATCCGTTACAGCTACGCAAGCGGCTGCGACAGCTTTGGAGGACAGCCCCATTCCATGTGGGGAAACTTTCCCCTCATAGAACAGGCTTGCCGCAGACTACAAAAGGTCGTAATTGAAAACAAGGACTTTGAGAAGCTCATCACGCAGCAGGACAGCGAGGTGAGCTTTTTCTATTGCGATCCGCCGTACTTCAACACGGAAAGCTATTATGAAAATGTAGGGTTTACCACCGCCGACCACGAACGCCTCCGCAATATCCTTGCGGGGATAACGGGAAAGTTTATGGTATCCTACAACGACTGCTCCGAGATTCGCAGTCTTTATGAGGGATATGAGATGTACTCCTATGAGCGCATCAATAATATCCGTCAGAGATTCGACGGCGGCAGTATGTTCGGCGAGCTACTCATAGCAAACTACGACTTGGGAGAGCGTCTCAATACAAGCAGACAGCTCTCCCTTTTCGATTTTGAAGGAGAAAAAGATGTTAACATTTGATTGCAGGGTTACAAAGAACGGTAATCTGAAGCTCACAAAACAGACACAGGACATCCTCGGCGTTTCCGAGGGAGATACAGTAAAGGTAAGCGTTTACGGCGACGGCATCCGTATTCCGCAGGAGATACTCGATACCGCAGGTCTCGACGCTGACGGCAATCTCGAGATTTACGCAGATGACGGCGTTGTGGTAGTGCAGGAGGCGGACGAGGATGAATAATACCGATATCGTGCTGTTCAGGCATGAGGAGTTCGGTGAGGTACGCACGCTGAATATTGATGGAATCCCGTGGTTTGTAGGAAAGAATGTGGCGGATAACCTCGGGTACCAAAACGGTAGTCGAGATATAAACCGCCATGTTGATGAGGATGACAGAACAAAGATTATGGTGTTCGATGGAAAGCAGAACAAGGAAACCATCATCATAAACGAAAGCGGTCTGTACAGCCTTATTCTTTCAAGCAAGCTACCCAATGCGAGAGCATACAAGCGTTGGGTGACCTCGGAGGTGCTTCCCACAATCCGAAAGCACGGAGCATACCTCACAGCCGAGGCTCTGCATAAGACATTGAGCGATCCGAGAGAGCTTGCGAAACTCCTCGAAACCCTTGCTGACGAACAGGAGAAAAACCGTCAGCTTGCCACAGAAAACGCATTCCTTACAGTTAAGGCGGGGTATTACGATAGAATTCTGAACAGCAAAAATTCCGTACCCGTAACGCAGATTGCAAAGGATTACGGTATGACGGCGATTGCCTTCAACAAAATGCTGCACGAATTCAAGGTGCAGTACCCTGTGGGAAAGGCTTGGGTGCTGTATGCGGATTACGCGGATAAGGGTTACACGCAGAGCAAGACCTATTCCATAACGGAAGAAAAGTCGGTAATGCACACTTGCTGGACGCAGGCAGGGCGGCTGTTCTTGTATCAGTTCCTTATGGAAAGAGGAATTCTGCCCGTATGTGAACAGGAGGAATAATGGAGAGGCTATACAGATACTCCGCCGCAGAAGCGAAACGCAATGATGAAATCGAAGCGTGGCGGAACAGCCAAGGAGAGAATATCCGCTGTAAGGAGTTTCTCGACAAGCAGGTGTCCGAAAAATTCGACGGATACCGTCTTCCCTCGGAGTGTGCTGAGCTTACTGTAAAGGAGTTCGGCTTTGATCGCACAATGTGGGTAATAGCCAACAGCATAAAGCTGCGTGAGGGCGACGGCAGAATCCATCGTGAGAATCGGGAATGGGCAAATTCATTCTACATCCCGAAAAGCGACTCCAATTACAGCTTTTCACTCAGATCGCATAGCTGTATTGTGGACGGACTTGCGGCACAGGTGCAGAGAATGTACGCCGAGCTTAATCTCTTTGACGGACGGCATATCCAACAATGCGACGAGCCGCAGGACTACACAGACAAACTCCTAGTATTACGGGCGGAGGTTCTGAAAGAAGAATACCGCTCGCCCGAAAATCAGCTTTTCTATGCAACGGGCGGCTTTGGCTGCTCACCCTCGGCAAGCGGAAGAAAGGTGTTCGGAGAGTTCCTCTCGGACGGAGAGCAGACCAGCTTTGACCGTCACGATTTTATGGGTATAATCTCTCCCGAGCATATCCCCGAGTGGGCGCAGGAAAGGCTCACACAAATAACCGAAGCTCGTAACGAGCAGAAAAATTCACCAAAACTCAATATGTAAAAGCCGTTCCGAATGGACGGCTTTTTTGCATATACAACACTTTAATTTATGGAGGAAAAACATTATGAAGAAGATTATCACAAAGGCAACACTCAAGGCAATTCAGGCAAAGCAGCTCCTTGCTTCCAAGAGGGGCGAGAATTTCGTGGACAGCGGTATCAAGATTCTTATCGCTGTTGTAATCGGCGCACTTCTCCTCGGCGGACTCTACGCTCTCTTCGGCGACACCATCCTTCCCACCCTCACAGAAAAGGTTGAGGAAATGTTTGAGTTCGCAGGCTGATGAGCAAGGTCGGTATGTGGCTGGTAATGCTCCTTTCGGTTTTGTTTCTTGCAAAGCCGCAGGGCGCAGTTCCCGCCGAAACCTTATCAGAAACACAATATTCAGTATCTGCTTGCGTCAATGCCGAGGAAGAAACGGATAATACAGCGGAAATTATTATCTTTTTTATTATTCTGTTTGTAATCATCGGCATAATTGCACAGGCAGAGGAAATGGAGAACAACAATGAAATTAGATGTTAAAATCACAAAGCTCGCTCCCGCAGACAGCGGAGTCCGTGCGTATGCGTCCGCAACCCTCGACGGCTGCTTTGCCATAAGAGGTATGAAACTCGTGGAGGGTAAAAAGGGGCTGTTCGTTTCTATGCCCACATATCAGAAAAGGGACAACAGCTATGCAGATGTGTGCTTCCCCACCACGGCGGAGTTCAGAGAGCAGCTCAACAATGCTGTTGTAGAGGCATATCAGCAGTACCTTGCACAGCACCTTAATCAGAATCAGCAGTCTGCCCCTTTTGCGGCGGTGGAGCAGAGTAACGGCAGCCCTGCTCCGACTATGGGAATGTCGATGTAATCAATATATTTTGGAGGTAAAAATCACTATGAAAAAGTTTATGACAAAGGTAACACTCAAGGCAATTCAGGCAAAGCAGCTTCTCGCATCCAAGAGGGGCGAAAACTTCGTGGACAGCGGTATCAAGATTCTCATCGCTGTTGTAATCGGCGCACTCCTCCTCGGCGGTCTTTACGCTCTCTTTGGTGACACAATTCTCCCCACCCTTACAGAAAAGGTTGAGGAAATGTTCGAGTTCGCAGGCTGATGTCCCTCGCACCGCTGCAGGAGGCAATCATCGCCGCATTCCTCATAGGCGCTGCGGTGATGGATATCCGCAAGCGTGAGGTGTCCGACGCCCTATGCGTTTTCACAGCCCTTGCAGCCTTGCTCTGCTTTCAGCCGGATGAGCTGCTTGGGCTTATCCCTGCGGTGCTGTTATTCATAATAGCACTGGTATGCGGAGGCTTGGGCGGCGGAGATATAAAGCTGTATGCGGCGCTGTCGATTTGCCTCGGCTTGGAGGGCAGTATAGTTCTGCTCCTTATATCCCAAGTCTCAATGCTCATTTTCTACGGAATATATGCCGCAGTGCAGAAAGTAAGAGGAAAAACGGCAGAGAAATATCTGCCGTTCGTCCCTTTTATGCTGCTCGGATATCTATGCACAATTATGTTAATTTGAAAGGAAGAACATCATGAAATTACTCAAAAACAGAACAGTCCTGGGCGTTATCTGTATCGCCCTGTCGCTCATAATCTGCTTTGCAATAACGCCGCTTTTCAATGCGGCAAAGGATCGCACAACGGAAATAGTCCGTATGAAAAAGGATGTAAAAATCGGTCAGGAGATTACCGCAAAGGATATAGAGGTTGTGGAGGTCGGCGCATACAATCTCCCCGATGAGGTAATCCGCTCGTCCGAGGAGGTAGTCGGCAAATATGTGTCCTCGGAGCTGTTAAAGGGCGAATATGTCCTCCCGAGCAAGATAAGCGACACCCCCGCCAGCGAGAACGCATATCTGTATAACCTCACAGGCGAAAAGAGAGCCATATCCGTCACCATTCCCTCCTTTGCGGGAGGTCTTTCGGGCAAGCTCATCTCGGGGGATATTGTGTCAGTCATCGCTGTAGATTTCAGAGAAAAGGGAGAAACCGTTGTCCCCGATGAGCTTCAGTATGTGGAGGTGATCGCAGTAACCGATAAGGAGGGCTACGACGAGGGCGAGGTGGTCGTTACCTCTGACGGCGAGGAGGAAGCCGACCTTCCCGAAACAGTAACGCTCCTTGTAACCCCGAAACAGGCAAATATCCTTGCGGAGCTTGAAGCGGAGGGCGAAATCCACATCTCGCTCGTTTACAGAGGTACTGCGGATAACGCACAGAAATTCATTGCCGCACAGGAAAAGCTCCTCGCCGAATTAGCCGAGGCTGAAAAGGCTGAAAAGGCAGAGAATGTCACCGTTCCCACAGAGCCTACAGACAAGGAAATAAACGAGCCTGCGGACACCGTAACCGAGGAAATTCCTGCAGAAGAAAGCAGTCCCGTAATCGACACAGTTATAATCAGCACTCACGAGGAAACCGAAACATCAGACGAGGGCGAAACACTCGAAGCGGAGGTGACAACCGATGGCAAATCTGTTTAAGAGCATTATGAACCGCGGCGACGACGATGAGGAGCTTGACCTCGAGTTCGATATCCATGAAGCGGAATCCAACTGCTTTGAGCTGCCTCCCGACCGGGAGAACAATCAAGTGCTTGCGGTATGGGGCAGTCCCTCCTCGGGAAAGACCACAATGGCGGTAAAGCTGGCGAGATATATCGCTTCGCAGAAAAAGAATGTAATTCTCCTGCTTGCGGATATGACTGCACCTCCTCTCCCGTACATCTGTCCCGCGTCGGATATTGAGGAGGAAAACTCCCTTGGTGCAATCCTCGGTGCGGCTCATGTAACTGAAAACCTCATCAAGCAGAACGCCATACTCCACAAGCGCAACGAGTATCTCACTATGCTTGCCATGAAGAACGGCGAGAATGCATTCAGCTACGCTCCCTTTACCGAAACACAGGTGACGGAGCTGCTGTCCGAGCTTCGCAGAATGGCAGACTATATCATAATCGACTGCACAAGCAATATTACAAACGATGTGCTGTCGGCGGTGTCGCTCATAGAATCCGATGCGGTTCTCCGTCTTGTGTCCTGCGACCTCAAATCCATCTCCTACCTCAATTCACAGCTCCCTCTGCTCCTTGACAACAAGTTCAATGCTAATAAGCAGTATAAGGCGGCGAGCAATGTCGGAGATTTTCAGGCAGACGAGAATGTGGAGCAGGTCGTTGGCGGCGTGAGCTTCAGAATAGCGCATTCCGACGAGGTGCATCAGCAGTTCCTTACAGGCAATATGTTCGGTGCGCTTACGGGCAAGGAAAGCAAGGATTTTCGCAGGGCTGTATCAAAAATAGCCAATGAGGTGTTTGAGTTATGACAACATTATGCTTCGGGCACTACGCCTATAAATTAAGAAAAGTAAAGCGCGGAACGGCGGCGGGGGCACCCCGCGAGGTATTTGAATTATGAGTGGATTAGTAATGCAGAACAGTACACAAAACCTGTTCTTTAAATCCGAAAAGAAAAGTGATTTCTCCGATGTTCTGAACGAGGTGCAGTCGTACATTTCAAGCAAGTATTTTGCGTTGGTAATCGACGGCATCAACAATGTCAACACAGAAAATGACGAGGTGAAAAATCAGGTCAAGAGGTATATAGGAAAGTATCTCCTTGATTACAGAATTTCCGTTGATAATATGACGCAGACGGAGCTTATCGACGCACTGTATACGGAAATGGCGGAGTTCTCCTTCCTCACGAAATACATCTTCGGCACAGGCATTGAGGAGATAAATATAAACTCGTGGGACGATATCGAGGTGCAGTATTCTAACGGCACCTCCGTCAAGATAGACGAGAAATTTGAGTCACCCGACCACGCAATCAATGTTGTCCGCCGTATGCTCCATGTGTCGGGAATGGTGCTGGATAACACCTCGCCCGCAATTCTCGGACACCTCTCCAAGAACATCCGTATCGCCGTACTGAAAACGCCTCTTGTGGACGAAGATGTTGGCGTTGCCGCCTCAATCCGTATCGTAAACGCACAGAAGCTCCGCAAGGAGGACTTCCTCAGATCGGGAACTGCAACGGACGAGATGATGGAGCTGCTCTCCGCCCTTGTGAGATACGGCGTATCCACGACGGTTGCGGGTGCGACCTCCTCGGGTAAGACCACACTCACAGGCTGGCTGCTTACCACCATTCCCCACGACAAGCGAATCTTCACCATCGAGAACGGCTCCCGAGAGCTTGACCTTGTGGAGCGTGACAAAAACGGAAAAATATGCAACAAGGTCGTCCACACCATCACCCGAGAGTCGGAGGACGAGAGAAAATCCATAACGCAGGATAATCTCCTTGATATGGCTCTCCGATTTCACCCCGACTATATTGTTGTCGGAGAGATGCGCTCGTCCGAGGCGGACTCCGCACAGGAGGCGGCACGAACAGGTCATACGGTAATAACCACAATCCACTCCAACTCCTGCGAATCCACTTGGCGAAGAATGGTGACGCTGTGTAAAAGAAAGTACCCGAATGTGGACGATAAGGTCATACTGAACCTTGTAACCGAGGCGTTTCCCATAGTCGTGTATGCAAAGCAACTTGAAAACAAGCAGCGCCGCATTATGGAGATAATGGAGTGCGAGATATGTCCCGACGGCACAAGAAAATATCACTCCCTCTACCGCTACAACATCGCTGAAAACCGCATGGAGGACGGCAAGTTCATCGTCAAGGGAACGCACGAAAAGTGTTCAGATATATCTCTTTCAATGCAGAGGCGGTTATTGGAGAATGGTATGCCGCAGGGTGAATTAAATCGTATTCTCGGAAAGGAGGAAACCAAGTGACCACAGTTCTTCTTTTAGCCTTTGCGGGTATGGTGGTAGGCTGCTTTCTGTTAATTGGCTTGTCGCCGATGGAGTTTACGGAGAGCATATTCTCCCGAATCCTCGCAAAGCCCAACAGCATAAAATCGCAGATAAACGAGGCTACCCGCCGCAAAAAGCCGAACTTCCTACGCCGAGAGATTATGGAGGCGCAGGAGGTGTTAAGGCTCACCAACCGCACATCTATGTTCGGTATGCTGTGCGCCTGCTCCCTTGCGCTTGCGGCGGTGGGCGTTTCGGTGGCGGTGGCAATAGGAAATCTGTTTCTCGCTCCCGTACTTGCAATAGGGCTTATGTTCGTTCCGTTCTGGTACATCAAGACCACAGAAACCAACTACAAGAAAGCCATCTCCTCGGAGCTTGAAACGGCGCTGTCCATCATAACTACAGCGTATCTTCGTAATGAGGATATTATAACATCCATTGAGGAGAATGTGCATTACCTCAACGCACCTGTAAAGACGGTGTTCGAGAGCTTCATCAGCAGAATTAAGCTGTCTAACCCCGATGTTACTGCCGCACTTCTTGAAATGAAGCAGCAGATCGACAACGAGGTGTTCCACGAATGGTGCGACAGCCTTATCCTCTGTCAGAATGACCGCAGCCTTAAATCCACCCTTACTCCCATTGTAAACAAGCTGTCGGATATGCGAGTGGTGAACGCCGATCTGGAATACTTTATCACAGGACCGCGCAAGGAGTTTATTACAATGGCATTTTTAGTCATTGGCAACATTCCGCTGTTATATATGCTCAACAAGGACTGGTACAACAGCCTTATGAACACAATCCCCGGTCAGGTAATTCTCGCAGTATCCGCTGTGGGAATTTTCGTTGCTACGGCTATTGTAATTAAGCTGACAAAGCCTATTGAATACAAGAGATAGCGAGGTATATATGATATTCTTACTGATAATATTCGGCGTCACGCTTGCGGCGGGACTTTTTCTGCTGCTCGCAAACGCCCTTAAAATCCCGTATCTCAAGACCTCAAAGGCGGTAATGAATACGGGCAGAGAGGATAAAAAGCTCTCAAAAACCATTGAAGCCATTATGCTCGGCATTGCGGCAAGGCTGGGACAGCTAATCCCGATGGACAAACACAAGCGCACCCGACTTGAAAGCACTCTGAAATCCGCAGGAATAAAGATGACTCCCGAAACCTTTACGGCGCACGCTCTTGTAAAGGCTTTGGCAATCGGTCTTCTCGCAATACCCTGCGGCTTTGTAATTCCTCTTGCTATCCCGTTTATCGTAATACTCGCAGTTGCGGTGTACTTTCGTGAAACGGGCAAGGCTGACGAGAAGATGCGTGAAAAGCGTGAGGCAATAGAACAGGAGCTTCCGAGATTTGTTGCAACAGTCGAGCAGGAGCTGAAAACAAGCCGAGATGTTCTCTCTATTATGGAGAACTACAAAAAGCACGCAGGCGTTCATTTTTCTTATGAATTAGATGTAACCTGTGCGGATATGCGCTCATCAAGCTATGAGGCGGCGCTGACAAGATTCGAGGCTCGCATAGGCTCTGCACAGCTCTCCGATGTGGTGAGAGGTCTTGTGTCTGTTATCCGAGGCGATGACAGCGCGGTATACTTCAAAATGCTTGCCCACGACTTCAAGCTGATTGAGCTTCAGAGGTTAAAGGCACAGGCACAGAAGATTCCGCCGAAGATTCGTGTGTTCAGCTTCGGAATGCTTATGCTGTTCCTGCTGACATATCTGTTCGTAATGGGAATGCAGCTTATTGACTCCCTCGGAACAATGATGTGACGGAGGTAAACGATGAAGAAATTACTGAAAAGCAAGCGCGGCGAGGGATACATCGATGTATGCATCATCGTGCTTGTGGTGATTATGGTGCTTGCGCTTTTTACGGCAATAGCTCCCGTAATGACGGCGAAGATGCAGCTTGACAACTACGCAGACGAGCTTGTGCGTGAGGCGGAGATTGCAGGTCGCATTGGCTCTGAAACCACATCAAGAGCAAGGGTGCTGTCTGAAAGAACAGGGCTCGATCCTAAAATAACATGGTCGAGAACGGGAAAGGTACAGCTTAATCAGGAGTTCACGGTGACCTGCGTACTTGAAACAGACATCGGCTTCGGAGGTTTTGGCAGCTTCCCCGTGACGCTCACATCAAAGGCAAGCGGAAAATCGGAGGTGTACTGGAAGTAATGACAAAAGCAAGAAGGCTCCTGCGTTCTCGTAAAGGCTTCTCCGTTCCGTGGACGGTTGTCATAGCAATCTCGGCTCTGATGTTTTTCGTTGTGGTGTGGCAATATATGCGGCTCATGACCATAGCCGCAGGAGTAAAGGACGCGGTGCAGTCCGCCGTTATCTCCACCAGCGTAGCTAATTATGCAAATGTGTATAACGGAATCCGTGAGGGCTACTCGGGAGGATATACGCTGTCGGGCTCGACTTGGCGGCAAAAGGTATCCAAAGGCAATATCTACGGCAGACTGGATAACCTCCTCGGGCTTTCGCAGCAGGGGGATAAGCACATAAAGTACAATTCCGACGGAATCGAATACTGCGTGTACGACCTTTCCGTAGATGTGGACAATGCTCCGCTGGCACCGTCCTCCACACGAAACATCGAGCAGTTCGAGGCTACCTCCACAATAATGCTGGAGGTTCCGCTGTCCTTTTGCGGAGATATCCTCCCGCCGATGAAAATAGAGCTTACGGTTAAGTCAAAATATACTCCGAAATTTTAGTGCTTGTGTAGAATATCTCTCCTTGCACTAGACTTTTGAGAGAAGATATGGTATTGTGTGGCTAACCCCAAAAGCAATTACAAGAAAGGACAGGTGAATAATATGAAAGAAAAAACTAAAAGAGGCTTAATAATATGTGGTGCGACAGCAGTATGCGCTGCGATGATGTGCGTCATCGGAATGCAGTTCACAAAGGACGATGAGCCGATACAGACTGCGAAGCTCCCCGAGCAGACCAATCCTGCGGTAACGGTGGCAATCTCCACCACCGCAAAGACCGAATCCGAACCCATAGAGGCAGAGGACGAGAACGACGCTCCCGAGCTGAACGAGGATAGCCCCGAGGAAACAGTGGAGCTTCCCGAAAACGCAGAGGTAATACAACAGGACTTTCTCGAGCAGACAACTACTGCTGCAACAACGCCGCCCCCTCCTCCCGAGATAACCGATGAGGCGGTACTCACAAACCCCGATGTAACCCCCGAATACGCTCCCGAGCAGACAACGGTAACCGATACATCAGACGAACAGCTAGCGGATACTCCCCAGCACGGCGAGAAAAAGGACGGCAAGATATACATCAACGGCTTCGGTTGGGTAACCGACAACGGCGGCGGAGGTCAAGCCGAGTATGCTGACGATATGTATGAAAACGGCAACAAGATAGGCTACTTCGGATAACAAGCACAACGAGCGCTGAAACAACCAGCGCTCAAACCTTTGGAGGTGACAAATATAAAGAATTTACTCAAAAAGGCGGCAGCGTTAATATTAGCGCTGTCGTTTTGCTTTACAAGCATTCCGTCCTTTGCGGAGAGCGACGCGAACATCGACAACGGCGGCGGTGATCTTAAAGAGGGTGCGGAGGACAACTACTGGAACTCGGGCAACGACGGAGTCCGTGTGACCATTGTGGACGCAAGCTCGGGACAGCCGAAATCCGTATCCATAGACTACTCCAACAACGATCAAAGCGGAATCGTGTTCCATTTCGGGCAAGTCTGCAAAACGCAGTATCTGAACGGAACTCCGCTTACCGTGAACACAGGAACCTACAACTACAAAAAGCCTTCACATCCCTTGCCGACGATAATCAGCAACGGCTCGTGGCTTACCTCGGACATTGAGGAGATACGCAGCTACTTTACGGACGAGCAGGTCATAAAGAGCATTGCGGGACACATGGGCTTTGATTTCGACGACCTCACAAGCGGAGATTACAAGATGATGATAGAGCCTATTATGTACATCACCTATCATGGAGTAAAGACCGCTATGACCGCAACCGAGGCGGCTCTGTACAATCAGTTGACGGGCGGCGATGTGAACAATAACTTCGGCCCGTTGTCCCATAAAAATCTGCCCTTCGCCCTGTTCCTCGAGGAGAACGACCTCGGCTATACGGCGTGGACGGGTGCAACAGATATGAAGGTGTCCGACAGCGATATCATCAGCAACCTCGGCGTGGGTATTATTTCTTTCAAGGAAGAGGAGGAAGAAACCGAGATTGCCGCCAGCGATTATGACTACCGCATAGATACGGATGTATATACAAGCGTTACTGTAACAGGCGGCGAGCATACCCCCGACAACCCCGTAACGGTAAAGTTCTACATCAAGAACAAGGTATACACGGTCAGCAATGTGGTATATCCCGAGGACGGCTCACAGCTTGTGTGGTGCAAGTGGCATACGCCCTCCACCGAGCAGACGGTGAATATCCGAGTAGTGGTAACGGGAGGAGCTTCCGCAAGCAAGACGAGCATTACTGCAAACATCGTTGACCTTGACAAGAACCCTCCGCCCAATCCTACTGCATACGACCGCAACAATAGCTTTACAATTTCAAGCTCTGTACCTATGCTGGCGCAGAAAACCTCACTCTCTTGGAGCGTATGGAGCTGCTATTGGAAAGCAAAGTGGGTGTGGCATTCCCGTTGGGTGTGGACAGGCAAGCGTTGGGTAGACAGAGGCAAATGGGTAGACGAGGGCGAGTGGAAATTCCGCAGCAGGAGCTACAGAGCTTCCATATCTGCCACAATGGAGATTACCCCCGATGACAAGAATCCCACAGCCACAGGCTTGGTGATGAAGTCGGGGTATGGAATAAATCAGGTGGTGCGAGCCTCCGTCAGCGGTAACGGCGAACACACAGATGTACAGAATGCTGTAACATATTTCCCCGAATTCAAGTACAAGACCTACTGGCGGCTGCTCGAAAGCACCTCCCGAGGCAAGATGGAATTCCAAGAGAACAAGTACAGCACTTATGACAACAGAACCCACTTCACTCCCGTATGGTATCCCGACGGAACTTACAAGGTCTATACTTGGGTGATGGACTGCTGGACTCCCGCAGGAATGCTGTCCGTAAACAAGACCGACAGCCTTACCATAAAGGGAAATGTCTATGACGATTGGCATATAGCCCCGACAAACTAATGGAGGAATTATTATGAAGAAAACAATTAAAATCCTTATGCTCATTCTGACGGTAACGGTCATGATGACCGTCCTTGCCGTTCCCGCATTCGCAGAGGGCAGTGGAGATGTGGCGGAAGCGATTGAGAGTACATGGAACACAGCGTCCGAGCAGATAAAGCAGGTGGTGGACAATGTTGTGTTCCCCGTAATCGACCTTATTCTTGCGGTCTGCTTCTTTGCTAAACTGGGCCTCGCTTATTTTGACTATAGAAAAAGCGGTCATTTCGAGTGGACGGCTCCCGCTATCCTTTTCGCCTGCCTTGTGCTTACGCTTACAGCGCCCCTCTATGTCTGGGGAATAATCGGTATGTAAAGGAGAACGGCTTTGAACACGATATTTACAAGAGAGCTTGAAAAGATCTGCAAAGATATGGATATGCTGTACGACTGCCGATTTGCGGGAAATGTTTTTATAGGTAGACTTACAGATGAAACCATTGCAAAGATATTCTTTGATACCAGCGGGATAAGGAACGAATATGACAGGATTCACATGAAGATTGTGAACACAAGGCTTGGCGAGGTAAACTCGCAGTCCGTCTTTGTCAGTGATGTATTCACCAAAGCCTCAAGACAGGCTCCCCAGCATATTTACCGCCCGAAGGATCTCCCCGATGGCCAGTGCGGCTGGCGTAATTACAATCCGACGCCGCAGGACTACAAAAATCTGCGAGCCGAGATGTATTCGTACCTCGAAATGTTTGCGGAGCCTGTTCAGGAAATGCGGATGGGTATGTAAGAGAAAAATATCATAGGAATAAATTGTAAGGCGGTATCACAAGCATAGTGATACCGCCTTTTGATACTATTTAAGAAGATCAGGCATTTCTACCCAATAGTCTGAAAGTTCAGGAATTTGTTTTTTTGCAGCATAAATCATTTCTGCAGCAAAGTAGTGAACAGGAGTAAATCGCTGTACATCAGCTTGATTAACCATTCCTATAACTGGTGAATGTCCTATATCAATATGAGCACCTCTTTTGTCGGATAAATGTTTTATGAAATCATAGATAGTGAGTTGGTTGTATCCTATTTGATCTAGAATATCAAATACTTCTTGATTTGTGCTAGCGTTATTAGGATCTACCTTGAAATAAACCTCTGATACTTTACCTTTGTACTCTGTTTCCTCAGAAACATATAATGATTCAAAACGAGGTTTTAAGTTCTTGAATTTCCTAGCGTTTAATCTTTTCGTAATGCCATCGTATGTGTGCTTTGGTAATATGGTGACTGTGCTTTCAGCATTTCTATCAAATCGAGAAATAATCTGATTTAGCCAATCTTCTACAGGAAGCCATAATTCTTCTTTTGCAACCTCAAAAGGTGGTCTAACCATAATCTGTTCACCCATTAGCTTTATAGGAGTGCCTATAAGAGGTGGCATTTTAAAATCAGGACATACCTGCAGTAAAACAGAATTGTTTTCACATAGAAGTTTTCGGAGAGGCATAACTAAAATTCTGTCAAGCATAGTGTCGTATTGTTCACCTAAATCTCCTAGCTCTTGAAAGCATAATCTGATTATGTCGAATTCGATTTTTATCTCTTTTATCATACCATTTCTGTTAAGATTGAATTCATCGGTGAAATTCAATTTAACTTCATATGATTTATCTAACTTTTTCATTTTAGCCTCCTTGTACTTATGATTATTTATTATAGCATAACTATGAACTATATGTCAATTTACATAAAACACGAAAGGAGAACTTTATGCCTCACAAACCCCGAGATAAAATCCCCATCAATCCATTACGCCAAATACATTATATTGGAGGTGACAAACAATATTCGATTTTAACCTATACGATATAGCCATAAGCCTTATGGAGTATATCGCCGACTGGCTGTATCAGATGGTTGTAGGCGTATTCAGCGAGCTTTTCACCGCCTTGAACACCCTCGGCGCCGACCTGTTCGGGCAGCCGTGGGTGAAACAGATAGTTCAGCTTTTCAGCAACCTCGGCTGGGCATTGTACATTGTAGGAATTGTGGTGGCTCTGTTTGAGTTTGCCATAGAATCGCAGAACGGACGAGGCGATCCGAAAACCCTATCGCTGAATATATTAAAAGGCTTTTTCGCCGTAAATCTGTTCAGCACAGTGCCTGTGGAGCTTTACTCCTTCGCAGTAAAAATGCAGGGCAGTATGTCGTGGGATATGGCGCTGGGAATTTATCCCGAGGGTAGCTCGGGCAATATTCTGCTGGACTGCCTCGGCGCAATCGAGCAAATGCTCTTCGGGCCTATCCTTGCGATAATCATAATCTTTATGTTTGGCTATGCCGTGGTAAAGGTGTTCCTCGCAAGCCTTAAACGAGGCGGTGTTCTGCTTATACAGATTGCCGTGGGAGCGCTGTATATGTTCAGCGTACCGAGAGGCTTTACGGACGGCTTTGTTATGTGGATAAAGCAGGTCATAGCCTCCTGCCTTACAGCCTTTCTGCAGTCTGTCATGCTGGTGTGCGGACTGATTCTCTTTAAGGACCATTGGATAATGGGACTCGGCGTTATGCTCGCCGCAGGAGAAATTCCGAGAATAGCGGGAATGTTCGGACTTGAAACATCAGCCCGTCCCAATATAAACGGAGTTATCAATACCGCGCAGTCCGCAGTACATCTCACGCAGATGGTACGCACGGCAGTAACAAAGTAAGGAGGTGGACTAGCTGACAATGTATATCTACCCCGACAACCTCAAAGCCGCACCAACGCTGTTTCTCTGGCGGCTGAAAGACCTTGCGGTAATAGGAATCGGAGCGTTAATATCCATCTTCGCTATGGTGCAGATGGGATTTTCAATTCCGCTGGCTGTCACCCTTGCGTATGTGTTCCTTGCCATACGCTTTGACGATACCAGTATCCTAGATTTCATAAAATACGCCGCAAGATACTTTTTCGTGGAACAGCAGGAATTCAGGTGGAGGTTATAGTGAAAAAGAAAAACCAAGAGCAAATGTCCACCCGACAGCTCATAGGCGTAACCGAGATAACCGAATACTCATTAAAGACCGCTTCGTCAGAGGCGGCCTTTTTCAGTATAAAGCCGTGCAATATCTCGATACTGTCCGAGGAGAGCCTGTCGGGAAAAATATATTCCCTCATGTCGGTGCTGAAAGGCATTGCGGAGATTGAATTCCTCTGCCTTAACAGCCGAGAGAGCTTTGAGGGAAACAAGAGCTTTCTGCGCAGCCGCATAGCCGCCGAAAGCAACCCTGCTGTTCGCAGTCTGCTGGAACAAGACATTCAGTACCTCGACCATATTCAGGCGCAGACGGCAACAGCAAGAGAATTTCTGCTTGTGGTGAGGCTTCGCAACCTTAAAGATAAGGAGATATACTCCCATCTCAACAGGATTGAGAAGATACTCACCGAAAACAGCTTTACAGTCCGCAGATACGGCAGAGAGGATATAAAAACTCTGCTTGCGGTCTACTATGAGCAGAATGTAACAACCGAAACTTTTGAAAACCATGACGGTGAAAGGTGGATTATAAATGAACGATAAACTCATACTCAACACAACCCTGCTCCGCAAGAAGCCTTGCTACGAGCCGAAGCCCTGCATAGTGGAGAGAGTGGTGGAAATGTCAGCAGGAGCCTTTGGAAAGCTCATATCCAAGCCCCTTGACGACCATTACATCATCAGCAAAAATTCCGCCCTTATGTATCATGACGGCGATTTCTGTCATTGTATCCTCGCTGTGGATAAGCTGAACGGTGACGGCTTGCTCATTGAAGCCGACGGCAGCGGCTATGCGAGATACTCGCAGTATATCCCTCACGCAAAGGATATTGTAGCACATCACGATATGACTCCCGCGCAGAAGGCTTTTCAGGAGGCTATAAAGGAAATCGCTCACGATCTCCTTGCCGAAAGCGGCGAGAAAACAGAGGTGAATTATTCCCTTGACGAGCTGCTTCTCAATGCAGGCTTCAGGAAAATCATCAAGGACTCCATCTGCGAGGCATTTGAGGTGATGCCCGAGGTGGAGTCTGTGGAGATAAGGGACGGCGACCTTCACGCAGTAAAAAAGGAGCTTGTGGAAACACGCCTTATCTGTCCCCTCTCCATTGTCATGGAACCCGACGATTACGAAACGGACATGATTAATGTCCCCACAAGTCGTATCATGTACTGTGATGAGGAGATAAACAAGAAAATCAGAGAGTCTATGTGCGACGAGGACGAAGAAGTGCGTGGCTTTATGACTTGGTCTGATGACGAGCATCTCCGCCATAAGGTGTTTTCTGTATTTCCGACAGTTGAAACTATAAACAATGACCTTTATGGAGTTATTACTATAAAATCCTACGGAGAACTGAGTAAGACGGAGCTTGATGAACTCGGTGATGAGATAACAGGACAGCTTTCCGATGGCTGGGGCGAGGGCTTTGAGCAGCATCCCATAACCATCGGCGGCGAGGACTATTACATCTCGTTCTGGAACTGTGATGATTTCTATCTCAAGACCGAAGATTTGGTTTTTCAGAGTCCCACACAGAGTCTGAAGATGTGAGGTCGTAATGATGAAGAAGAAAAATACAGTCGAGAGGGAGTTTTCAACTAAACCCAGCAAGAATTTTCTTGACATGATAGCCCCCTCAACGGTGAAATTTTACACCGATTATTTCATCTGCGGCAACACCTTCCGCTGTGTGTGGGCGTTAAGGGAATACCCAACATCTACAAACGAACAGGCTATCCTCTGCTATCTCGGCGAGAAAGAGGAAGTAACGCTCCACATCTACACCCGTCATGTATCTCCTGCGGAGGAAAAGCGAATTATCGCCAACGCCGCCAACAAGAACCGTATGCAGAGAAGCTCCACCAACGACCTTCAGCAGACCGTTACCGCAGAAAGCAATCTGCAGGATGTAACACAGCTTGTAGCGGATATGCATCGCAGCCGAGAACCCCTCCTCCACACCGCCGTATACATTGAGATGATTGCTCCATCCCTTGAAGCGCTCCGCAATATGCAGACCGAGGTGCAGACGGAGCTTGTACGCTCAAAGCTGAATGTGGACAGACTTATGCTCCGTCAGCAGTCAGGCTTCAACAGCATAAAGCCCGGCGGTTGGAATGTGTTCCGTGAGCAGTTCGAGAGAGTTCTCCCCGCAAGCAGCACGGCGAATCTCTATCCGTTCAGCTTTTCGGGCAAGACGGACGAACATGGCTGTTACCTCGGGCGTGACAAGTTCGGCAGTAATATTATCGTGGACTTTGATAAACGCTCCGATGACAAGACCAATGCCAATATGCTTATCCTCGGAAACTCGGGACAGGGCAAGTCGTATCTCTTAAAGCTGATACTCACAAACCTCCGAGAAAGCGGAAAGCGTATAATCTGCCTTGATCCCGAGCTGGAATATGCGGAGCTTACCGACAACCTCGGCGGCTGCTTTATCGACCTTATGTCGGGCGAGTATATAATCAATGTGCTTGAACCCAAGACATGGGACGAGGGCGCAGAGGCAGATGAAGCCGCACCGCAGGCATTCCGAGGCAAGACGAGATTAAGCCAGCACATCAGCTTTCTGCGTGACTTCTTCCGCTGCTACAAGGATTTTTCCGACAGGGAGATTGACACCATCGAGCTTATGCTGATTAAGCTGTACGACAGCTTTGGTATCTCCGACAGAACAGATTTTGGCAAGCTGAAACGCACCGACTATCCCGTTCTGTCAGACCTCTATGCCATAGCCGAGGAGGAGTTCCGCAGCTATAACGAGGAGAAAAATAACATCTACACCGCCGAAACCCTGCAGAATATATGCCTCGGACTGCACTCAATGTGTATGGGTGCGGAAAGCAAGTTCTTCAACGGACATACAAATATAACTGACGGCAGCTTTGTCACCTTCGGCGTCAAGGGACTTTTGCAGGCGAGCAAGAATATCCGCAGTGCGCTGCTGTTCAATGTGCTGTCGTATATGTCAAACGATCTGCTCACAACAGGAAACACAGTTGCCAGCGTTGACGAGTTCTATCTGTTCCTCACAAATCCCGTTGCGGTGGAGTATATCCGTAACTTTATGAAGCGTGTACGAAAAAAGAACTCGGCGGTCATCCTTGCCTCGCAGAACCTTGAGGACTTCAATCTCGAGGGAATCCGAGAGCTGACAAAGCCGCTGTTCGCTATCCCTACGCATCAGTTCCTGTTCCACGCAGGAACGGTGGACAAGGAGTTCTACATTGACAACCTGCAGCTTGAACCCTCGGAATATGAGCTGACGAGATACTCTCAGCGAGGCGTGTGCCTTTACAAATGCGGCAACGAAAGATACTGCCTGTGCGTCCACGCTCCCGACTACAAGGAACGGCTCTTCGGCAGCGCAGGAGGAAGATAATCGGGCAAACGGCTGAAACAAAGTTGAAAGAAAAAACACAGCAGACAGAGGATATCTCATCCATTCTCGTCTGCTGTAAGAGGTCGCCTCGACCTATGGCAGAGCAGCTCCGTAATATTGCGGAGCTGCTGGCGCTTTTTAAGGAACGGTCTGCGGATTGACTTTTGCGGTGGTGTGGTGTATAATCTTTATATCAAATTGCTTGAAAACTAATGATATGGAGCGTAATGTATGTCGAAAGATTTAATAAGTATTATTGAGAATTCAAAGGTAACGCATCCCTTAGCTATATCTGCAAATAAAGGCAATCGTTACTGGAATGACTTTTACAAAGTATCTGAAGATTATAAAAGGGTTTTAAGCGAAAGTGAGTATAACCATTTTATAAATAAGTTTCAATTGGATAAGGAAATAAGCCATGCTCAATATCTTCAATTTGCATCGGAAGTAACTGTAGTAGATTATATTATTAGGAATTATTGTGGATTCAAGAATGAGCCTAGATATAATGACAACAGTAATCCTGAATGCTCATTTGAATATGAGGGGAGAACGGTTAATGTTGAAGTTAAATGTCCGGATTTATCTCGCCGTCTAGAGCAAGAGAATAAAAATGGCTTAAAGCTTTTTTCGGCGGAACGGCTACCAGATAAAAATATTTTGTATGAGACTAAAAAGGTGATAGAAACTGGTGCTAATGGTAATTTAAATGTTGAAATTTTGGATAGATTGGATAACAAGTTGAAAGATTATCTTGTTTTAGCACAGAAGAAATTTCCTGTTTCAGATTCATCTAATTTTAACATTCTTGTAATTGCAGTAGATATAATTTCAGATATGGATGAGTGGTATTCTTACCTTTTTGGTGAAACTGGTGCTTTTAGTAATAAAACCTATATTGCTGATGACTATAGTAATGTTGATGCGGTGTTACTTACTAATGTGCAACATGGTCATATGGCAGATGATGTTGATTTGAATATTAATTGTTGGCACCTTGAGAATTATATATCGCTGTTGTTCCTGAATCCACAAAAGGAATATCACAATGAATTGGCAGAATTTTATTTTAATAAAGCATTAAAACTGTTCGGAGGAAATACTATGGATTTTTTATTTTTTCTATCTGAATTGGATGCGAATATCGAAAAACGTGATGCTCAATTAAAAAAATGGGGATTGGAAAAATGTAAAAAGCTGTTTTTCATTGAAGATAAGATTATTGATAGTCAGATAATAACTGAGTGGATAAAGACATTGAACAGTTACAAGAAAACAATGAACAACATTTAAAAACTTTAATGAAAGGAACACCACCAATGGCAAAAGATATCATACTTGACCGAGCAACCTACAAAAAGATAAAGGCTATGAACAAGGAGCAGCTCACAGATTTCCTCTGCGACATCTACCAAAGCGGAAAGAATGACGCTGAAACCTCCGCCATAGACTTTGACGAGCTTCGCACCAAGATAGGTGCTGTTAAAGGCGTCGGTGAGGCAAGGCTCAACGAAATAATGCAGGTCATAGAGGATGAGATGACCTCGAAAACAGAAGAATAAATATCAATGCCCGACGAAATTTCCGTTGGGCATTTTGCTTGAAAGGAAAAGAATATGGCAGTACACCCGCTGGTCTTAAAGGCTATCGCTATGGCGGCTACGGACAAGCGCACATGGAAATTCCTCGCCGTTCTCATAGCCACTCTGCTCACGCCTGTCATCTTCCTCGTAATCTGCATTGTGATGATATTCTCAAGTGCCGAAGTCACAAGCGGCTCGGTCATAGAATACTGCTTTGCGAATACGGCGTTACCGCAGAATATGCCCGAGGGTGAGCAGACGGCAATCGAAAATATGCGGCTATGGCTCTCGGAGCTTGAAGAAGAAATGACTGAATATGAAGAAACGGACAGCCTTGACGAAACACTTGTCAAGGCTGTTTTCTATTGCACTCATATCAGCTATGAGCCGCAGAACGACGCTGACGGCGAGGAGATACCCATAGATTATGAAGCCTTTGTTTTGTGCTTCGAGGAGAAAAGCATAACAGACCTGCCCGAAATATCCGAGAGCTTATCAGAGCAGTTTCCGTATATACACCTCACCGCAAATCAAAGCTCCGCAATACAAAACGCATACACATTCATTCAGGAATTGGAGGTAACATGACATATAAACAGGAATACAGCAGCATAACCCATGTGGGTGCAACACCCGAGGACTGCAAGGTAATTCACCTTGCGCTTATGGAGGGAAAGAAGCTCTCCATAGATAAAAACGGCAGGATAACCGACGATACAGGTCGTTGGATCGCAGACGGAAAGGAGCGCAGCAATGGATAAACAGCAGCCGAATATGTCATTATGAAGAAACAAAAGCACGAAACGGACTACGCAGCAGCGTTGGAGGAAAGCTACGCAAGATGGGAGCATCTGTATGAATACGGTGGCTCTGATCCATTCTACGAGGACGGAGTGAACCTCAATCTTGTCCGCAATCACATCGTTTATTACAAGCAGATGCTTGAAAAGGAGAACAGCCTCTTCGGTCTGCCCGACGCATATTACAGAGAGCTTCCGCCCGAGGTGGACATAAGATATATGGCTCGCCCCGATGAAATCCGAGCAAATGCCTTAATTGTTATGCAGAGGATAGACGAGGACGAAAATCTTGCATTTATCCGTGAACAGTCCCGTAATCTGAACGAAAAACAGCTAAAGCAGCTCTGCGTTACTGCGGTCATAGGCTATGCGGAAAATCTGCGTACAGCCATAGCCGAGGACGATCTCGTCACAATGCGGCGGTATGAACACCCCGACCACTATCTCGACGCCTTCCGAAGTCTAGCAGAAAAGCTGGGTTCGGCGAATGCGATTGACCGCATTGAAACCGTATCCTATGAAGATAATGAAGATGAGGATTACGAATGCTGTGAGGACGAGCAGGCAGAGCCTGCTGCGGCTCCCGAAAAGCCGCAGGAATATATTCAGCTAACGCTGTTCTGAAAGGAGTATTATGAACGAAGAAAAAATGAAGGTGGTAATGGTAGAGCCGAACAAGCCTGCATATATCACCGAGATAGGCAGCGACCTCACCTCAATGCAGAAAGCAGTCGGCGGTCTCATTGAGCCTATATACTTTCTCGAGGACGCTTTAATGGTAGGAAACGAGGAGGCGAAGCTCATAGGCTTGGACGGAAACAGGAGGTTCGGTAACAACATTGTTGCCGGACCTTTCTTTATATGCGGTGAAAAAATGACCGAGGACGGCGAAGAGTTCTGCTCTTTATCGGATGACCTCTGTGAGAAATATGTACATCACTTTGCCGAGCCGCTGGAGATATCTCATGACGAGGTGCAGAGGGATATGGGCTTCACGCTGATTATGATGTAAGGAGGTGGCTGTAATGAAAAAAACAATATCCGTATCAATCCCCGAAGAAAAGCTGACTGCTCTGCGTATGTACATGGGACAGAAGAACTTCTCCCTCGAGGAAGAGCTGTCAAAATATGCGGAGCAGCTATATAACAAGCACGTGCCACAGAATGTGCGTGAGTACATCGCTATGACAACAGGAGAAGTTCCCGAGCCGAAACGCAGAGATGCGGCAGATAATAATGGAGGAAAAAATGACTGATACAATTATGATTTATGTCAGCGAAAAAGCCGCAAACCGAGGCAGCTATATCTTTCTCCCAAAGTCCATGCACGAAATAAGGGATGAGCTTGACCGAGAGAAGATATATGGTGATGTAACGGGAAAGCTCTTATCTGCAGAAAAGTTTCCCGAACTTTTGCCTATGGAGTTTGCGGAAGAACCTACCCTCGCAGAGCTGAATTTCCTTGTGGAACGGCTTGTGGAAATATCCGAAGATACCGAAAAACTTTACGCATACCGTGCGCTTATGCGAACTCCCGCAGCGGATATCTATGAGGCTATAAACCGCACCTACGGTCTGGAGGGCATCCCTGTTTATCCATGCAAGGACGCTGCGGAGTACGGAGAAATCGTGCTTGACAATGACTTCCTTGACGAGTTCGCCAACCTCCCCGATGAGATATATAATCTCCTTGATCGTGAAAAGGTTGGGCATATTATGCAGGAGAGCGAGGGCGGCGTTTTTATGGACGGCTGGTACATTATCCCTTCGTCATACGAGCCAAAGATAGTGTATGACCGCAGCAATCCCATAAAGGAGGAAAGCTGGGTTTTCAGAATGGAGCTTGCCGCCGTTCCCGAAAACCCCGACGATATCTCTGAGGCAGAAACCGTATTCCTCACTCTCCCCGCAACGGACGAGGAGATGAAAAATGTCGCCTCGCAGCTTGGCGTAAATCGTATTGACGAGTGCGTGTGGCTGAAATTTGAAACGACAATACCACAGATAACGGACGATGTCGTGAACAGCACAGAGAACATATATCCCCTCAACGAAATGGCAGAAACCATCTCGGGAATGCCGAGGTCGGAGGTAGTAAAATACAAGGCTGTGCTGGAATCCGAGTCGCCGAAATATCTTGACTTTGCAAGCAGTATCCTCAAGAGCCTTGACCAATATGAGTTCGACGGCAGCGTCGAAAATCTGTCGGACTACAGCGTGAACTACCTCGCAAAAATGCTCCCGCCCGACTTCGATAAGGAGATAATCGAAATTGCAGGCTCGATAAACCTCGGCAGAGATATTGGCGCAAGGAACAGAGCGATATTCACCGAATACGGCATGGTTTCCCGATGCGGAGAGCATCTGTATTCTATGATTGAGGCAAAGCCCAGCGAGGATTTAATGCAAACAGAGAAAGGGGGTGAAACCATGAAATATGAGGTGAAATGTGCGGCTGAAGAACATAAAACTATGTTTTATTCCGACTGCAGTCCCGAACTCCGTGAGGCTTGCGTAGGCCATCTGCGAATGGACTTCGGCAGAGTCGGCAAAGAGTTCTACAGCACATGGTGGGGCAATCGTCCCGAACTTAACGACAAGACATTCAGGAATGAGCTGGACGATGTAATCAACGCACTCCGCAAGGACGGACTGCTTAAAAGCCGCAGCGAGATGATGAAATTCTGCAGCGAGAACAGCCATCTTCCGCTTGGTGAAAGCCGAGGCTTTGCTGTTGAAACTGAACAGCATCTCTTCCTTTTTCGCTGTAAGCCACAGGTCGGTGACTACGATTGCTACTGCTATTGCTACAACAAACAGGAGCTTCAGATGGCGCAGTCACAGCAGCAGAACCAGTCATCAGGACCGATGATGTCAATGTGAAAGGAGCTGTAATGCAGAGAAATTTCTGCTTGTTCTCGGTAACGAGCCGAGGGCGTACCGTCTATTATTACAACGACCTTATGCGTGGTGTGTCCTCGCTTGTGATGAAATATTCCATGGCAGAACGCAAGCTGACGGACATGGGTTCGGGCTGTCGTATGCTGCAGAAAACGGAGTATATGCGGCGGCTCTCCGACGGGAATTGTATCTTCGCCGCCGCCTTTGATGCGGGAGTAAACACCTTCTCGTTCAGCAAGGACGGCATAACCGTGGAGTGCGGTATTGACACAGCCATCGAACTGCTGAAAGGTCAGAAAAGCCGCTGCTATGAGGAACGCAATTCCGCCTTTGAGGAGGCTCTCCGACAGGCAGATACGCATAAAACCTCCGCACCGCAGATGGTTATGTAACAAAGCTCGCCGTTTGAGAGCCGTGTTCGCCCTTTTGTGAGGCTTTCGGGCAGAGGTGGGGTAACTTTACCTCCGCAGATGTTCCGAGCCTTTTTGAGCGGTTTGTGGCGGAGTTTCAGAACAGGGATATCCTCCGAGCTTCTGCAAGGTCGGGGGTATGATTTTTATGCAGGTTAAATTTCGGGCGGCTTTACTGCCGCTCGAAAGCTTACCGCGTCGGGCAAAGCCCGCCGCAATGGGATATTACGAAGAATATGAAAAGGGGTCAAAATATGAACAACTCAAAAAAAGGGGAGTCAATCACGCATTCCGAGAACGAAAACGGCAGTGTTAAGGCAAATATCGAGGGGTCGGACAAACAAAAATTTGCGTTATACATCACGCCACAAAGCATGGATACGGTTAATATGCTCTATAAATCCGATAACTGCTCTTCGCGCTCGGAATTTATAGAAAAGGCTGTGAAGTTTTACACGGGATATATCTGCGCAAGCAAAAGCGTCAATTATATTTCTCCGCTGCTCACTTCAATGCTTGATTCGGTCGTGTTGAATTCCGAACAAAGAATAAGCCGCAATCTTTTCAAAATAGCGGTGGAGCTTGGAAAACTGTCGCATATGATCGCTGCGGCAAATGAGGTTGACGATGATACGGTCGCGGAGCTTCATAAAATGTGCGTCGACGAGGTTCGCCACATTAACGGACTGATAAATTTTGAGAGTGCCGTCAAATTTCAGCGGGAGGACTAATGCCGAGAGTAATTGTCACAAGCAGATATCTGAAAAAAGGCGCTTCGGTAAAACGAGGCAATCTTGTAAAATATATTGCTACGCGGGAAACCGTCGCGATTTATTCTCCGAAAGAAAAAATCAAGCCTGCAACGGAAAATCAACAGCAGCTTATAGAACAGCTTCTGAACGCTTTTCCCGACGGCAAGGAAACGCATGAATACGACGATTACAAAATAAATCCTACAAAAGAAAACGCTTCGGAACTGATCGCCGAGCTGATCGAGCGCAACTCCGATCGAATAGCCGATAGAGAAATTTTTATAAAATATCTTGCGGAGCGTCCGGGCGTTGAAAAAATCGGAAAGCACGGATTGTTTTCCGGCAGCGATGATAAAATAATTTTGTCGCAGGCGCAAAAAAATATTGCGGAGCATCCCGGAAATGTGTGGACTCATGTTGTTTCGTTGAAAAGGGACGACGCCGAAAGGCTTGGATATACCTCGCCCGATATATGGAAAAACTTGATTTTGAAAAACATCGGAGCGATAGCGGAGGCGCAGAAGATTGATTTGGATAAGCTATGTTGGTATGCGGCGTTTCATAACACGGCGCACCATCCGCATATTCATTTAATCGTATATTCAAGCGATTCAAAGCAAGGGTATCTTACAAAATCGGGGATAGAAAAAATAAGAAGCGTCGTTGCAAATAATATTTTTCGAAACGAATTGCAAAATCTGTACCAGCAGCAGACCGACGTGCGCGATAAACTGCGCTCCGAAGCAGAAAGCGTGATGAAAAATATGCTGTCCGAACTGCAAAATAATAATCAATCTGATCCGCAGCTTGAACAGCTTGTTTTGAAGTTACAGTTTCAGCTCCGCAATTCCAAAGGCAAAAAAGTATACGGCTACTTGCAGCCGAACATCAAGAAAACCGTTGATCAAATTATCGCGGAGCTTGCAAGAAATCCTGTGCTGAAAAAGATGTATGACGAGTGGTGCGCTCTCGAACAGCAGAAGTACGAAACCTACACAAGCGCGGTTCAGAAGTTTCCGTCGCTTGAAGAAAACAGGGTTTTCAAGCCGATCAAAAACGCTGTGATTCAAGCGGTATTGCAAATGGATAATCCGGTGCAAGAACTTGATTCGGAAATGTTCGTGGAGGTCGATGAGGAAAACCTCGGCGAAGCTCAATCGTCAAACGGATTTTATATCAAGTGGACAGCAGAATATAAATCCGCTTGCACCGAGTTATATAAAAATCATGATATTCCAAAAGCTTTGGAGCTGTTTCAAGCCGAAGCCGAAAAAGGAAGTATTCTTGCGCTTCACGACCTCGGGAAGATGTATCGGAACGGCTTGCTCGGCGAGGATAATATTCCGAAATCGGAGGAATATTTTCAAAAGACTCTGCAAGGATTTCTTGAAATCGAGCCGACCGCCAAACGCTTGAAACCGTATGTGCAGTACCGAATCGTGAAGATGTTTGCGCTCGGATACGGCGCGGAACAGGACTACACAAAAGCGTTCTGGTGGTTTAAAAAATCCGCTGACGCGGGGAATAAATTCGCGCAATATTCGCTCGGAAGTCTATATTTTTACGGGAACGGCGTGGCGCAGAATTACGAAAAAGCGTTTGAATATTATAAGCTGTCCGCCGATCAGGATAACGCCTACGCTTGTTATGAAACTGCAAAAATGCTTCGTGACGGTATCGGTGTCGGAAAGAATTCGGAGCAAGCGGAAATATATTTCCAAAAGGCATATAGCGGATTCTATAAGATTGCAGCCGAGAATCCCGATGAGAAAATTCTGTATCGGCTTGGCATGATGACGTTCAGCGGAACGGGCTGCGACGAGGATCGTGATTTGGGTATCGAATATATAAAACAGTCCGCCGAGTTGGGAAACGAGTACGCTCAAGCGTTCTTGGACAATAGTAACAGATACATTCAGACGGCAACACAAAATGCCGTACTCTCTATGCTGTTCTCGTTCGGCAAACTTATTTCCGATGATTACAATCGCAGTCTGCATGGGCAGAAACTCCGCACCGAGCATAAGCTGAAAGCTGCGATCCGCCGCAAGAAACAAGCGCTCGGCATGAAAGAAAATCCGTTGGAAAATCAACAATTTGGGGAGTGATAGATTGTTAAATAACCGCGAAATTTATTCTACAAATCTACCGCATCGCGCAATCGCAGTGTATATGTATTTGCGCGACCGTGCCGATAAAAACGGGCAATGTTTCCCGGCGATTTCAACGATTGCGAGTGACTTGAAAATGTCAAAAAGCACCGTGAAACGCGCGCTTGATGATCTTGAAAAAGCAAAATATCTTTGCCACGAGCGCAGATACAGACAATCGGGCGGCAACTCGTCAAATTTATATTTGTTGAGTCATCCGCCCTAAATTTTTTTGAAAAACAGTTACTGACAAGGACGAATTCTGCCCTGTCGGTGGCCTATGGATAGGTTCATCATGAGCCTACAATGTTAAGTAACCAATATAAAATTATTTTATTTCGGGAAAGGAAGTTTTATGCCTTACATCAATTTTTCTGAGGATGATTTATATCGTGCGAATAATGCCGACTTGGTTTCGTATCTCGGCGGCTGCGGCGGTTGCGTCAAACGTGTCGGGTCGACCTATCAGTATGTCTACACGGACGGGAGCGGAACGCATGACAGCGTTACTATCAGCGGCGGCAAGTGGTACGATCACAAAAATCAGCGCGGCGGTTACGCAGTCAAATTTTTGCAGGAGTTCCTTGGTTTTTCTTTTCAAGATTCCGTGATCGAACTGCTTGGCGGTCATTGTTCCACGCAGACCGTGAATACTATTTCGTGTGAGCCTTCCGCCTCTATTGTGAAACCGTTTGAGCTGCCCGAACCCAACTCGGATATGTGGCGGGTTTTCGCGTATCTGACAAAGCAAAGATTTATCGATCCGCAGATAATATCGCACTTCGCTCACGAACACAAAATCTACGAGGACAGAAAATATCACAATGTTGTGTTCGTTGGATTGGACGAGAACGGAACTCCAAAGCAAGCCTCGGTGCGCTCCACACTTAGCTTCGGAAAAACGTTTCGCATAACGGTCGCGGGTTCGGATACAAATTACAGCTTCTCTCATTTCGGTAATGATGAGAAGCTGTTTGTTTTTGAGGCGCCGATCGATATGCTGTCGTTCATCACGCTCTGCCAAAAGGATTGGAAAAATCATAGCTATATCGCCATGAATGGCGTGTATGAAAGCGCGGTGCTGAAAGCATTGGAAAACCATTCCGACTTGCAAGCTGTCTATCTCTGCACCGATAACGATGATGGCGGGATTGACGCTGCCGAACGCTTGCGGGATATTCTTCATGAACACGGTTACACGAATATTTTTCGGAACGCGCCACAGCAAAAGGATTGGAACGAGTGCTTGAAACAGCGTTATGGTGTGGAATATCTTCCCGCCGTTCCTCACGAGCGAAAAGAATTATATCTGCAAAACGCCGCCGCACTGAACGAGATAAAGCTCAACCCTAACCGCATCGCCAACGACCTCATAGCAATTTACAACTCCGCCGACCGAAAAAGGTTAGCGGAGTTTTCTGTTGCGGCGAGCGAGCATTTTTTGAAGATAGCGGGAGAGGAATTTCCGCTTGAACAGATGAAAAATCGACTTGCAAATGAATACAAAGCTTATCAGGATAAAGGCAGTGCTTCCGTTAAGCTCGGCAAGATGCAAAACGCGATGACAGCGGGACTGGAGCAGCTCCGTAAGCCCTCGCAGACAGTCGAGGAACTGAAAATAACGGCGCGGAAGTTGTATGATATTGCGGATCACGCTCTGCGGCTGGCGACAGAGGAAACGCTCGCTCAACGAGCCGAACAAAAGGAAACGTCCGAGGAAGTTCCCTCGGACGAGCCTCAATATTCGCAAGTAATGAGCTGTTAAATGGGGAGATAGTTATGAACCAAACACAAATCCTGCTGCTCTGTATCTGCGGAGCTTTTTTTCTCGTTGTCACGCTGATTGCCGCAATCGGCGACCACTATTCCCTCAAGGGAATTCCGAACAAGCCCGTAGGCAACGGGCAGCACGGAACGGCGCGTTTTGCGACTCACGGAGAGGTTGCCAAGACCTACAAGCATATTCCCTACACGCCGAAATTATGGCGAAAAGGAGAACAGCTCCCGATTGTGGATGGTCTGATAGTCGGCTGTCACGAAACGGCAAGTGGTATGACTGCGCTTGTCGATGACGCGGATATCCATACGCTGATGATCGGTGCGTCCGGTGTTGGCAAGACCGCGAACTTTCTCTACCCCAATATCGAATACTGCTGCGCAGCGGGAATGTCGTTCGTTACCACCGACAGCAAGGGCGACCTTTACCGCAACACCGCGACCATTGCCGAAAAATATTACGGCTACAAAATCTCCGTAATAGATCTTCGCAACCCGACCCGAAGCAGCGGCTACAATATGCTCTACCTCGTGAATAAATATATGGACGCATACAAAGCTGAGGGCAAGCTCGAATACAAGGCGAAATCCGAAAAGTTCGCAAAAATAACCGCCAAGACTATCATCTCAGCGGACGGTGATGTGTCAAGCATGGGTCAAAACGCGTTCTTCTATGAAGCTGCGGAGGGCTTGCTCACGGCGGTCATTCTGCTGATCGCGGAATTCTGCCCGCCCGAAAAGCGGCACATTATCAGTGTTTTCAAGCTGATACAGGACTTGCTTGCGCCGTCTGGAACAAAAGGCGTATCGCGGTTTCAGATGCTGATCGACAAGCTGCCCGGCGAACATAAGGCGAGGTGGTTCGCGGGCGCGGCGCTCAATTCCTCCGATCAGGCAATGGCGAGCGTTATGTCAACCGCGCTGTCAAGGCTTAACTCGTTTATCGATTCGGAGCTCGAACAAATCCTCTGTTTTGATACAAGTATTGATGTGGAAGAATTCTGTAATCGCAAATCGGCAATCTATCTTGTACTCCCAGAAGAGGACGCAACAAAACACTTTCTGATTTCGCTGATTTTTCAGCAGCTCTACCGAGAGATACTGACCGTTGCCGATGAAAAAGGCGGCACACTCGACAAGCGCGTAATGTTCTACATGGACGAGATAGGAACACTTCCTAAAGTTGACGGCTTGGAAATGATATTCTCTGCATCACGTTCTCGAAAGGTTTCAATTGTTGCAATCATACAATCGCTTGCGCAGTTTGAGAAAACTTACGGCAAAGAGGGGGCGGAAATTATTGTGGACAACTGCCAATGCACTCTATTCGGAGCGTTCGCGCCCAATTCCAAGACCGCCGAGGCGATGTCTCAGAATCTCGGAAAGCAGACCGTTCTCAGCGGCTCGGTATCGCGTTCCGCAAGCAAGGGCGGCTCGTCAAGGTCATTGCAGATGATAGAGCGTCCGCTGATGACCGTTGACGAGCTGAAGTCAATGCCGAAAGGTAACTTTATCGTCATGAAAACGGGCTGCCACCCTATGAAAACTCGACTAAAGCTGTTTTTCAAGTGGGGTATCCAATTCGAGGACGCTTATTCTATCTCCGAGAAGTCCGAACGCATGGTGCAGTACGCCGACAGCCGCCAGATGGAGTCGGCGGTGCTGGAGAGGTTTCCGCCAAAAAAGGAAGCCATCCGTTCGTCGAAACCCGTTCCAATGGAGTTTATGGACGGCTTTGAGGAAATGAATGAGGAAACCGTTTTCAGAAAGCGTCCACCAAAAACACGGAAAAGGGAATAAACTGATTTACTAAAATGTTAAAGGACTGCCGTCTTGTATTCATAACGGCAGTTTCTTTAGAATATGCTGTTTTTTGGCTTGTTTGGAATAATATTTTTTATTTGACGTGCCTGACTCTGGCTTTAAGTCTAATGCTGACAAGTTATTAAAAATGAATGGATGATTTTTATGTGGATGGATACAAATTGGATATTTGAAGAGTGACATATCTGAGATGATTCAAGAAATCTATTCTTTCAGTACTAAAACAAGAAATGCTCCGAGTTTCTTGAACATCATACGGCAGAGCTAGTGATAATTGAATACTTGTACAAGTTGCAAAAAAACTCTGGAAGTGAGTGATTTTTACTACTGCTTGCTTGACGATTTCTTCTACGGTAATTTTGAGAAATTTAAATGCTGGGTGCTGATCGGTGCGCTTAGGGCGGACCTTTATGTGAATAACATCCTTGAGGTGAAGTCATAGTTGACAGATAATTACTATTGTACACGATTTGTAAACTAATGCGTAATAAAATAAATGCTTTCCCCTAGCGCTTTTATAGAGCAAGGGGAAATTTTTTATAAAAAATTTACCAA